>OJCK01000024.1_pt1 | contig 116473 bp, 95 predicted proteins | sample 1592141 | NCBI WGS metagenome assembly OJCK01 (sample SAMN05416893, study PRJEB24817) | seawater metagenome | isolation source: Sea water | place: Canada:Atlantic | collected 2013-11 | reverse complement strand
TTAAGCCCTTTTAAACTCTCGCTGAGTGATCACTTATTAACGTGGAATGGTATTAATACGCTTTATTTCAAGCCAGTGTTTTTGAACTGAAGTTTATTTACTTAATAAACAACATCTCTTGATATTTAGGCAGTGGCCATAAATCATCTGCGACCATGGTTTCAAGGGTATCAGCGTGCTCACGTACCTTAACCAACAGCGGGCATATGGTTTTGGCGCTAAAGGTCATGTGTTCCTCTGTGCTGGCAAAACTGTGCTCAGCCAGTGCCACTTTAAGCTCTTTTACCGCGCTCATCATAGCGTTAGCTTGTTCAACTGCTTCGCTTAAGTCAGTGTTTTCTAAACTCAAGCTAAGGCCAGACAAGGTTTGGCTTACATCGGCAAGGTGGGTTAAATGCTGAGTGACCGCTGGATATATTTGGGTGGTAGCCATATCGATAACCAGCTTAGCTTCTACCTCTAGCGATAAAATATATTGCTCAGCGTACACTTCAAAGCGACTAAGTAATTCGTCTTTTGATAACACGCCCGTATTAACAAACAAATCGATGACTTCTGGCGCTTTAAATTCTGGTAACGCATCGGCGCTGGTGGGCAGGTTCTTAAGGCAGCGTACCTCAACGGCTTCTTTGTGCCATTGTTCACTGTAGCCGTCGCCACCAAACACCACATCGCCGTGCAGCTCCATTAGCTCTTTTAGTACGACAATAACAGCCGCGGTTTGATCTGTGCCGTTGGCTAACGCGGCCTCAAGTCGCTCTGCAATCCAGTCTAATGAGTCGGCAAGCATGGTGTTCATGGCAACAAGCGGGCCTGACACCGACTGAGACGACCCTACTGCCCGAAATTCGAAACGGTTACCAGTAAACGCGAAAGGAGAGGTACGGTTACGATCGCCAGGGTCACGTTCAAACTTCAATATTTGTGATAAGCCTAAGTCCATCAAGCCACCTTTAGCTTTTTCAAGCAATTTACCGGCTTTGATATCTTTAAATACGCTTTCTAGCTGGTCGCCTAAATAGACCGATAGAATTGCTGGTGGGGCCTCATTGGCGCCTAAACGATGATCATTTGAAGCTGACGCGATAACCGCGCGCAACAAGCCTCCATGTTTATGTACACCGCGAATAACTGCACCACAGAACAATAAGAAATTCAGGTTATCGTGTGGCGTGCTACCTGGGTCTAGCAAGTTGCCTTGCGTCGCATTCCCCACAGACCAGTTAACGTGTTTGCCTGAACCGTTGACGCCAGCGAAAGGTTTTTCATGTAGCAAGCACAAGAAGCCGTGCTCTTTTGCCGTGCTTTTCATCAATGTCATCATTAACTGTTGGTGGTCTGCAGCCACGTTTGATGACTCAAAATAAGGGGCTATTTCAAATTGGCCCGGCGCCACTTCATTGTGATGTGTTTTGGCAGGAATACCTAAACGATAAAGTTTATCTTCAAATGCTTGCATGAAAACCTGCACGCGGGCAGGAATAGCACCAAAATAATGATCATCGAATTGCTGACCTTTGGCTGGTGATGCACCAAATAAGCTGCGTCCTGCTAATAGTAAGTCAGGGCGTAAATTGGCGAAATGTTCGTCTATTAAGAAGTACTCTTGCTCGGCTCCACAGCTGGCGTTTAACGGAGCAATGCTTTGTTCGCCCATCAGGCTAAGCACTTTGCGCGCGGCTTTGTCCATGGCGGCGTTTGAGCGCAACAATGGAATTTTTTTATCTAATGCCTCGCCTGTCCACGAAATAAATACGCTGGGGATCATCAAGGTCGCCCCATTGGCCGTATGCATAATGTAGGCAGGGCTGGTTGGATCCCATGCTGTATAACCACGGGCCGCGTTGGTCATACGCAAGCTGCCGTTAGGGAATGATGAACCGTCAGGCTCGCCTTTAATCAATAGGCTACCCGTAAACTCGGTGATAGCTGCGCCCTCAGGGTTAGTGATAATAAACCCGTCGTGTTTTTCAGCGGTGATGTTGGTCATTGGGTAAAAGATGTGTGAGAAGAACTTGGCACCTTTACTAATAGCCCAGACCTTCATGGCTGAGGCCACCACATCGGCAGTAGCTGGGTCTAACGGAGCGCCGGTGGTCACTGTGTTTTTCATCGCTTTAAAGGCATTTTTAGACAGAGCTTCTTCCATTTTAGCGAGACTAAATACATCGGTTGCCCAAATGTCTGTTAGCGGGCTTGTTGCCTTGCACTCTTTTGGTGCTCTGTTAGTAATTTGTGTAATTGCGTTTAAACGTGAAGCATGGCCCGACATAGTTGTTCCTTTATATATGGATATTGGGGTGAGTCTGTGCAGTGGCAAAAGTACCGGTACAATGCGACTTTCCTACTAGGTTTGGCTATTCAATAAACGAGCCAGAACATGGCGTTTAACGTGATTCAGCTAAAATTTATTTAAAAAGGCTAATAATTTCCCATTTGGTTAATTTAAAATTAATTAAAACAAAGACTTACATTTTTAAAATCTGCTTAACAAAAAATCGCATACCCCTCAATCCGCTTAATGGAAAGAGCAGGGAGATCCATTTTAGTGCAGCAAGACTTCGGGTTATTGTTTGTTGCACTGAAATGGTGCTTTTGGCGTGTAAGCCTCGTTTTTAAGTGGGATTATGGCGAGTTTGGGCTCTTTTGCTATTTTGTGCTGTGACTTTGCGCTTAGATAAACACAAACTAGCGGTCTTTTAGAAAAGCACTAATCAAATCATTGAACGCTTGCGAAGCGTATATACCCGATAAAGCAGTTTACGTATTTCCGCAAAGGGCGGTTTACGACCAACTAATAGCTGTGTTTTCCCAATGCTTAACAAGCGACAAGTTAGCCTTTAGCTGTATTGGTACTTTTGTTGTCTGCTGGCCTGGCTTGCAGATATTGGTGCGTGATTTTCTCCGCAGAGCGGCCAGCAACATAGCCGCCTAACCCTATCTGTAATAAGGTCCATGCTTCATCTGCCAGTGGATTGGGTAGCCAACCAAAGCTGTCCATTACGACTAAAACTAAAAACGTCAGCATAGTGATAGGACGCCAATTGCGCTGGATCCAAGACTGGCCGGTAGATTCGGCAGTGATAATATCGGTTTTGCTTTGCAGTAACTGGTTTTCATAGGCAATGACTTTCGCTAATAATTCGTTTTCCACCGCTTTTATCTGACTTTGTAACTGCAAGCGCTCTTCATCACTGGTATGTAATTCATCAACTAACTTTACAGCGGGTTCAAATAAATTGCTGATAAATGAAAATACGTTCATGTTTTTGTTCCTTTTATTTTTTGCACAAAGATAGTGACTAGGTGTTTCGCTAAGCATTCGGATGCAGCTTGGCAAAGGCGTCGTTGTGGTTTTTAATTAGGCGGCCATATAGCGCTTTTTGTCCGCTACCGTTATATAGAGCTGCGAAATTTTCGAATGAATGATCCCGCAGGTGCTGATGCATGTTTGTATCAAAAAATTCAAATAAACCGTGTATGTGGGCGGGTATGCCTTGGCAGAACGCGTCAAACATTTCGACCACTGATTGATAGCCAATTCGTTCGTAATGAAAGCCCATGATTTGCGGGGCGCCCATGCTGATTGACAACATAGCGGCGTCTTCGTCTAAGCTACGAGCAAACTCGAATACCTGCCATTCTTTCGCTTGAACACCGTGAAAACTTTGCCAAGGATCACTGGGGCTCATGCGCCACTGGTGTTCAGTCCAGACTTTTTTAGGGTTGTAGGAAAAGTGCTGACGATATTGCTGGGGATGATGCTTTCCCCAGTATCTCCAAAATTTATGGTTTTCGAAGCGGATAATCAGCCGGTCAGCGTTATTTTGTTCAAACCCTTTTCCTCGGCTTTCTACACACAAAACGGCTACGGCGCAGGCCACATCAATGTCCTTTTCTACGCACAAAGTGGTCAGTAGACCGCCCCAGCGATTCCACGTCGCGGCTACGGCACGCTGCTCTTTGCTTCCTGCGACCGTGAGTATCAAGTCTGGGGTTAACTGGTCTGACGGTTCTAAGCGGTTCGACGACGGAGCTAGGTGGTGAGTGAGCGAATCGTCTCTTGGGTCTTGGTGGTCTTGCTCTTTTAATAGGTGAGTATCGTTAATTTCGGGGGCCGCTTGTAAATAGGCACTGGCCGCGTACCCACGGTTCCCATTAAAACGTATTTGACACCAATTTTGCTGCTTACCTTCAACCCAAACTAGGCTGTTAGCAGCAAGTTGCCCGAAAATGCTGGCGTGTTTATTCGGAGCGCTTCTTACGTTTAGTGCACCGGCGGTGACGTTAGCGTAATAGCCGTTGTCGGCGTACACCAAGTCCACGTGTTTGGCGAAGGCGTAAGCTTGATGGCCATTAAACTCTATTTCTAGCCAATCACCTGCCACGGCGAGTGTTTTAATGGATGCCCCAAGCGCGACAGTGGCTAATACGCTTGCACTAGTACTTGGTGCTTGACGTATGTTGAGTAAATCAGTGTTTACTGAACCGGTAAGGCGTGACAAATCGTGTACTTTTTGTAAGTAACTGCCTGAAACAAAACCAAAAGTACTGCCAAAGCGAAACTGCACCCAATTGTATTGTACAGGCGTGGTGACTATCACCATGCCTCGCGTTAATTGGCCGACAACCGTGCTGGAAGTAGAGGGTAAACTCCGTACATTAAGTAAATTGGCGCTGACAGCATCTAACATGACAAACTCTCCCAGCAAAGGACGCAACATATATTTGTTAATAAATACGATGGGGGAGTCGGAGAGTAAACAAGGTACATGATGGTGCCTCCTGCATATCAAATATCTTCATTTACATTGATAGCAGGTTTACGTTGTCTCGCCAGTTTTTGTACAAAAAAATATACAGGTGAATATTGTAGGGTAGGTATTGGCTTAGGTTATGTCTCGTTGCCTTTGAGCAATAAGGGTAACAATAATGGGTTAGTGACTTTTCGTTCAGGGGAAATAAGGTACAAGCGTTCGGTAAGTAAATGGGTGCGCCCGATAACACTCACTGTGTATTGTTGTTCTATATCGCGCTCTACTGAGGTCGGGGCACAAAATACTCCGTAGCCTTGCTGTGCGAAGAGTTTCATTAACGCGCCGTCTTCAAACTCAGCCGCAATTTGTGGATTGATTTTGTGTTTAGCGAACCAGGCCAATATTGAAAGCTTCTGAGCTGAGTTATCCCCTGGCAATAGAAAGGGTTGATTATCTAAACAATGAGGGAAGTTACCAAAGTTAGTTGCTAAATTCTGGGCGACAAAAAAGCTTAGTCCACTGCGGGCTAACAAATGGTTGTAGGCTTTGACATTGCTGTTACTGGGTAAAGGCCTGTCAGACAAAATAGCATCTACTTTATTTAAGGCCAGCTCGGCGGTGAGGCTGTTCAGATCACCTTCTTTACACACCAGACGCACATTAGGGTGGGCGCTTAAACAGCGCTGAAACATCTGAAATGCGAGTACTTTTGGCAGTACGTCTGTTACGCCTACACAAAAGACTTGCTGCTGGTTTTGCTGTTGATTTTTCACCGAGAGCAGTAGTTCGTTACCCATATTAAAAATGGACTTGGCAAACTTATAGGTTAACTGACCTTGGCTGTTGAGTTGCAAGCGTTTACCTACTCTGTCAAACAGATCAAAACCAAAGTATGCCTCGAGGGTACGAATTTGCTCACTTACTGTTTGCGGCGTGAGATGTAAAAGCCCCGCTGCTTTGATAATGCTGCCTTCGGTTGCCGTAACGTAGAAGTAATACAAGTGTTGATAATTTAATTGATGCACGGCGGTAATCCATTTGGTTCTTATCAGGAAATTCCTGATTGAAATGAAGATGAAAACGACTATACCTAATTGAAACTGGTGCGTATATTAAACCTAGAATTCCCTGTTAGAAGGATTGAACTGTGCAGACTTACTTGTCAAAGTTAATTCAGCATGAAGCAGCAGGCGGTGTGTTGTTGGTCGCTGCGGCTGCGCTAGCTATGATCCTTGCAAATTCCCCCGCTTTTGGCTTTTACAATGGCCTGTTAGAAATTCCTGTGAGTGTTCGGTTTGGTGCTTTCGAAATTGCAAAACCACTGCTGCTATGGGTGAACGATGGGTTAATGGCAATATTTTTCTTTCTTGTTGGCCTTGAGGTTAAGCGTGAAATATTGGATGGGCAATTATCATCGGTTTCCCAAGTCACCTTGCCTGCTGTGGCCGCGATAGCCGGAATCGTGTTTCCTGCATTAATTTACGTATGGTTTAATGCTGATGATCCTATTGCGGTAAATGGTTGGGCAATTCCGTCTGCGACAGATATTGCCTTCGCCGTTGGGGTGTTCACCATTTTTGGTAAATTCTTACCGCTAAGCTTGAAGTTGTTTTTACTAAGTGTGGCGATATTTGATGATATAGGGGCGATTGTCATTATTGCCTTGTTCTACTCTCAAGACTTATCTACCACCTCTTTGGTAGTGGCATGTGTAGGCTTAGTCGGCCTATTTCTGTTAAATCGTTTTAATGTGCGTCGTCAAGCTGCCTATATCATTATTGGTGTTGTGGTGTGGGCCGCGGTGCTCAAATCTGGCGTGCATGCGACGTTAGCTGGCTTTGCTTTGGCCTGGTTTATTCCGCTGAAACTAAAAAATGAAGATGGTCACCCTATGTTGCCCCATTTAGAGCATAAACTGCATCCTTGGGTAGGGTTTGTTGTGCTGCCTATTTTTGCTTTCGCAAATGCGGGCGTCTCATTATTTGGGGCAAGTTTTTCCGATTTATTAAACCCAATTACCTTGGGGATCGCAGCGGGCCTCTTTGTGGGTAAACAGATAGGTATATTCGGTGTGTGCTGGTTAACGGTTAAAGCTGGGTTAGCGAACTTGCCTCAAGGTGCTAACTGGGTGCAGTTGTATGGCGTGAGTTTACTGTGCGGTATTGGTTTTACAATGAGTTTATTTATTGGAAGTTTAGCGTTTGAAGAGCAAGGTTTAGCTTACCAAACAAGTGTTAAAGTAGGGGTATTACTTGGCTCGCTCGTCTCAGCGGTTTTAGGTGCGATACTTTTAGCCAGAAGTAATGCAAAGTCGAAACAAAGAATTGAAGCAGATAAACAAACAACGGTTGACGCAGCAATGTAGTGTTCACTTATGCGTTAAGGCCGTGAATAAACCTAACAATAAGGGGAATACGATGCGGAATATGTTTAATGTAACCTGTATAAAAAAAGTCAAAAGTGTATTTGTAGGCCTGAGTCTATTATTTGGAAGTTCGCTGTTTTGTACACAAGCTCTTGCGAACCCAGATTCAAAACAAAGAGGTATTAGTAGCGCCAGTAATGTATGGCAAAGCTGTCAGGCCCTGCGCGAAAATGCGGGCTCAGCTCAACAGAGTGTTGACAGTTGCTATCAATTTATTCGCGGTTTTTTATACGGTGCAGTGCTGACCGATTCGCAAATAATGCGTGGCTTAGAAAATAAAAAAGAGTTATCTGAGTTTGCTCAGCGAGCAATGCGCACACGTATTGGTAATGGCCGATCGACAGATTCCGACACCTATCTCGCTAATTTTTGCTTACCTAATCCAGAAATTGACCAAGAAGCGGTGTTGGCAGTGGTGAACTTCTTGCCGGACACGTTCGAACGTTCTCAAACGTTGGGAGAAGTCATTTACCAAGCTGTGCAGTCGGCCTATCCCTGCGAAAAGAGGTAAGAGAAAAATGTTTCGCTGTGAACTTATTACACAGTTAGGCAGCCTTTACTGAATTCGTTGGTTATTTGCGACAGTGTCTAACCTTGATTTGACCAGTCGATTCTTTATAACTATTTGAATTATATTGAAATTATTGAGTTTTAAATGCATGTGACAGACCTTGGCATAAGACTTGTAGTACGGTAAATAGAATATGAAAAGAATAACAGTGCCGCCTTATTGTTTGGCGCACTGTTTCACCATAAGCATGTGCTGTTCACATACTTAATCAACAATAAAGAGAACACTATGACCAAACTAATCACACTTGTTAGTGCACTACTGTTAACCCTTGGTATGGGGACTGCCTCCGCGGGCGTTTATAGTTCAAACGAGGTACTCAATCAGGCGCATTATCAATTTAGTAAGCAGCAAGTTTTAACTATGGTGGACAGCAGTGAGGTTCAAACACAATTAGAAGCGCTTGGTGTAAGCCCAGCGGATGCTAAGTCGCGTATCAATAACATGACGCAAAATGAATTGACTGCGCTTAATGAGCAAATGAACAACATGCCCGCTGGTGGTATTGTGGGCGCAATAGTCACTGTGCTTGCCGTTGTTGCTTTACTCGACCTTCTAGGTGTAACTGATGTGTATCCTTTCATTCGTCCCATTAACAGCTAGAAGCGGTTAAGATCGAGAAATAACGATATGTTTTATAATGTTAAGGCTGGCGTACTCGTCAGCCTTTTGTTTTTATTGTGTGCCTGTCAAAGCGCACCACAAACCGAACAACTATTTGCTCAGCAAAATGATTTTGCTACCAAGCACCTGATTAAAGATGTTCCCTTCTACCCTCAACAAGCATTCTATTGTGGGCCAACCACATTAGCAGAAGTGTTCAATTATTATGGTGCTAACACCACGCCAGAGCAGATAGCGTCTAGTTTATTCGTACCTGAGCTTGAAGGCAGTTTGCAGCTCGAAATGATTTCGGCTAGCCGGCAGCAAGGCATGCTGGCGTATGCACAAAAAGGTGATTTACAGCAATTGCTCGGTTTGATCCGTGATGATGTGCCTGTGGTGGTGCTGCAAAATGTTTCTGTGGCCTTAATCCCTATGTGGCATTACGCACTCGTAATCGGCTATGACCTAGATACACGGGAAATGATTTTACACACTGGTGAGACGCAAAATCACCGGCTAAATTTCACTACTTTTGAGCGCACGTGGGCTCGCGGTGAATATTGGCTGCTAGCAGCCGTACCCCCAGATAAGATGAGCGATGAATTTACCCCACTTAATTACACTCAAGCTGCACAAGATTTACTAAGTACAGGCCAGAAAAAAGCAGGGCGCGAAGCGCTAAAAACGGCGATTACCGAATGGCCGGATAAATGGCTAAATTACTTTTTACTGGCCAATGATTATTTAGAAAATGATCCCCAGCGGGCGGCGCTGTGGTATCAAAAAGGCTATCCATATCGTCAAGGCAACGCTGAAAAAAAAGACCAGGAAAACCTAGCTTACCTAAACAATTACGCCTATGCCTTAGCGACACTAGGTTGCGACCCACAAGCGAACGTACTGATCAACCGCGCTTTGGCTTATGAGCCGCAAAACGCCAATTTACTTGATACCAAGCAGCAAATTGCCGAACTCAGTCGCAATGCTACCGAGGACAGTCATAAAGCGGCAACACAATGTCCGCTAATCCGCTAATCCGCTAATCCGCTAATCCGCAAAACTCCAAATCTAATCTAAATACATGCTTATTAAAGGCCGATGATTTAACAATCGCCGGCCTTTACCCGCTATAAAAAAGAAAAATTATCGAGACACCCATGATTAATCTGCGTGTGCCTTTGCGCGTTACGCTTTGTTTTTAAAGGCGCTTATGGCTTTAGGAGTGGATGTGATTAACATGGGTGTCCATATAAAAATCCATTTTGATGCGAAGCAGAAAACCGCCGAACTCAATTAAAATGTTACTGTGCAAATTATCGAGACACCCATAATTAATCTAAGTGTGTCTTTACGCGTTAGGCTGTGTTTTTAATGGGGTTTATGGCTTTAGAAGTGGATGTTATTAACATGGGTGTCCATATAAAAATCCATAACCTCGGTGGCTTGATAAAGATAAGGGTGGGTGGTGTTATGTCATTCTGTGGGGGATTACTAAATCACAACAATTGAGCTGCGATTCGCATTGACGGGCGTTGTGACTAATAAGTGAGCATAAAAAAAGCTGATGTTACTTGTGTTTTTAACCGTGTTAAAAAAGGTTATACACAAGGTGATTACCTATCTGTAGTAACTAATCAGTGGGAGCGATTTATGTCGATAGTTAAAGTAGCGGGCAGTTGGGATGCTAAATTCGAGCCTCTCGTGGCAGCGTTTAAGTCGAACTTTGATGCGCAAAGCGCCACGCCTGAACAAGGCGCGGGATTTGCCTTGTTTCACCAAGGCAAGCTGGTGGTCGATATTTACGCAGGTACTTACTCCCAATCAGAAGCTAAAAAAGTCTGGCAAGAAAATACAATAGTGAATGTTTTTTCAACCACCAAAGGGGTTGCAGCTCTTTGTGTTGCTCATTTGGTTGAGCGTGGGTTGCTAGAATACAGCGATAAGGTTGCTAAGCATTGGCCTGAATTCGCTGCGAACGGTAAGCAGGATATAACCATTGCTCAGGTGCTGTCACACCAAAGCGGCCTTAACGCATTTGAGGAACCTATCGCCATGGAAGGGCTACTAGATTGGGATGACTGCTGTCAGAAACTTGCCGCTCAAGCGCCGTTTTTTCCGCCAGGCAGCAGAACCTGTTATCAGGCGGTGACCTTTGGTTTTTTAGTGGGGGAAATTGTTCGACGCGCCGCTGGCGTTACATTAGGGGAGTACCTCAATACAGAGATATGCCAGCCTAGAAATATTGATTTTCAAATTGGTTTGCCTGAAAACCAACATGAAAGAGCAGCGGATTTACTGCCACCAACCCGCGCACCATACATGCCGAAGAACATGCCTGCTCACGCCCTTACTGGTATGACTAACCCTTTGCTGCGCGCTGACTTTATGTTAACACCTCAAGCCCGTGAAGCTGAACTGCCTGCCATTAATGGCCATGGTACGGCTAAAGCCATTGCGAACTTGTACGAGCTATATCGCCCTGAAAACGGATTGCTCAGTGCTGATACGCTGGCTCAAACCACAGAGGTGAATAGCTCCCGAACGGATGACTTGTTGGGTTTGCCTGTTCATTGGGGAATGGGGCTGGTGGTGAATGCGCTGGGCAATACATACGGCAAAGAGCCGAGCACCTTTGGGCACAGTGGTTGGGGCGGGTCGTTTGGTTGCCATGATCCAGTCAATAAGCTGTCTTTCGGCTATATTTGCAGCCAAATGAGTCCAGATTTGGTCGGAGATGCGCGTAGCCAGAGTTTGATTGAGCAAGCCTATGCGTGTATCGGATAAATAGCTTAGAATGCTTACAATAAAAAAGGTGAGTTCAGTACACTGAACTCACCTTTTGGCTTTCTATCGTTAGGTTTTTGAATTTATAAAATGAAGCGGCTTAAGTCTTCGTTTTCAACCAGCATTTCTAAGTGATCGTTCACGTATTTCGCATCAACGGTGAGCTGTTCACCGTTTTTCTCAGAAGCATCAAATGAAATCTCCTCCATTAAACGTTCCATCACTGTATGCAGGCGGCGAGCACCGATATTTTCAGTTCGCTCGTTCACTTGCCATGCCGCTTGAGCAATGCGCTCTATACCGTCCTGGGTGAACTCTACTTCTACGCCTTCGGTTTTTAATAAGGCGATATATTGCTCAGTTAACGAGGCATTTGGCTCAGTCAGTATGCGAATAAAGTCTTCAGCTGTTAAGGCTTCTAACTCTACGCGGATAGGTAAGCGACCTTGTAGCTCTGGGATCAAGTCAGATGGCTTAGCCATTTGGAACGCGCCTGAAGCAATAAACAAAATATGGTCAGTTTTAACCATGCCATGTTTTGTCGATACCGTTGAACCTTCGACTAAAGGAAGCAAGTCACGTTGCACACCTTCACGAGATACGTCACCGCCACTGTTTGAGCCTTCACGCTTACAGATTTTGTCGATTTCATCGATAAACACGATGCCGTTTTGCTCAAGTGACTCAATCGCATTAGCCTTTAAGTCTTCTTGATTCACTAAACGCGCGGCTTCTTCTTCAATCAATAGTTTGAAGGCTTCTTTGATCTTCAGCTTTTTCTTTTTCTTCTGAGAGCCAGATAAGTTTTGAAACATACCTTGCAGCTGGTTGGTCATTTCTTCCATACCAGGAGGCGCCATAATTTCTACGCCTACTTGTGGCAAAGCAACATCGATTTCGATTTCTTTGTCGTCAAGTTGGCCTTCACGCAATTTTTTACGGAAGGTTTGGCGAGTGCCCTTGTCTTCGTTCTTTTCTTTCTCGCCCCACTGATTCTCAGCCGGTGGCAATAGCACGTCTAAAATGCGCTCTTCAGCGGCTTCTTCGGCGCGGTATTTCACTTTTTTGGTTTCTTGCTCTTTCGCCATTTTCACTGCGATGTCGGCTAGGTCGCGAATAATGGTTTCTACTTCTTTACCCACGTAACCTACTTCGGTGAATTTAGTGGCTTCAACCTTGATAAAAGGGGCGTTAGCGAGCTTCGCTAAACGACGGGCAATCTCGGTTTTGCCGACCCCAGTTGGGCCAATCATCAAAATATTTTTTGGCGTGACTTCTTGACGCAAGTCTCCGCTCAACTGCATACGGCGCCAGCGATTACGCAAAGCGACTGACACGGCTCGTTTAGCATTTTTTTGGCCAATAATGTGGCGGTCCAACTCGTGGACGATTTCTCTTGGGGTCATCTCTGACATAATTTAACCCTTATATAATTTGGTCTTAAACGGCCGTGATAACGGCCTACTAGCAGCGTTTGAACGCAAACACTGAGTTAATAATCGATTTTTTCTATTGTATGACTATGGTTGGTAAATACGCAGATGTTGCCAGCTATCGTTAAGGCTTTTTCAGCGATTTCCTCAGCCGATAGCTCGGTGTTATCTAGCAATGCACTGGCAGCAGATTGCGCAAATGGGCCACCTGAGCCTATAGCAATTAAATCGTTTTCAGGCTGCACCACGTCACCGTTACCGGTAATGATAAAAGATGCTGTTTCATCGGCTACGGCTAGCAAGGCTTCGAGCTTGCGCAGCATTCGGTCCGTTCGCCAATCTTTGGCCAATTCCACCGCGGCGCGGGTTAAATTGCCCTGATGTATTTCAAGTTTTGACTCAAAGCGCTCGAACAAGGTGAATGCATCGGCGGTACCACCGGCAAAGCCAGCAAGGACTTTGTTATTGTATAAACGGCGCACTTTTTTGGCGTTACCTTTCATTACGGTGTTGCCAAGTGAAACTTGGCCATCGCCAGCGATAACAACTTGGTTACCGCGACGTACAGATACGATTGTAGTCACAGGAATTCCTCAATGGTTTAACTGCAATGTTTCCTCGAATAGGAAGACCATTGCGACAATTGACTTAGATGTGGGGAGGATTCATAAATTTTCAAGTAAATAGCATGGCGCTAGTTACAAACCAGATGAATAAAAAAGAGCTACTTGAAAGTAGCTCTTTATAGACAACTCAATAGCAGGACTGTAAAGCTCGTTTATAGGTTCCAAAGCCAAATTTTACAGCCATTAATTTTGGCTCGTTGTAATGTATGGCGTTGTTTTTCCGCTAGGCGCTTGCTTTCATAAGGGCCAATAATGACACGATACCAGCGGCCTGAGCTGCCTTCGCTAGGGCGTACCTGAGCTTCGAATCCCTGAAAGGCGATGCGCGCCTTTAGTTCTTCTGCCTGGCCTTGCTTTCTAAAGGAGCCGCATTGCATCAAGTAGCGTTTATCTGATGCTTCTTGCTCTTCTACCTCAACCTCTACACTGTACTCGGGTAAAGTTTTAATGAATTCCCACTCTTCTTTGGGCACTTCAGGCAAGGGATCTACCTGGGTTGCTTGAGACTGGGCTTTTTTGTGCGCTGGGTCTTCCGCTTTGTCATTAATACTCCACAGAAAATAGCCAAAGCCCAGCAACAAGGCCAGCGTGATAATAATACGCAACCAAGGCAATGGGCGTTTTTCAGGCTCTGGGGCCTTTTTAGGGTTGCGCCCGCGGGCGACATAATCTTTGTGAGCCATATTTACTTCCGAATACTAAGGCTAGAAGAATCGCGGATTTTACCTTGCTCAGCCTAATCCTCAATCAGAATTTGGTGGATCTGCAAAATATAATTGTCACGCTGCCTGGTGGCATCTTAATGCTTGGGGTATTTACATGAAGTCTTGCGGATCCACGTCCAATGCCCAGCGCACTTTAGTGGCAAGGGGTAACTGTTCGATATTGGGCATGGCTTGGCTTAACGTATGTTGCAATGCCGCACGATTACTGCTGATTAACACCAATTGCATGCGAAATTTACCTTGGCGTTTTTCCATTAAAGCAGGCAGTGGTCCAATGCATTGCACGTGTTTTGAATAGCTAAACTGTTGAGATATATCCATCAGTAATTGATTGGCTAAACGGGGATCGCTGGACTGAGCTCTAAATAAGGCCTGATAGGTATGGGGCGGCAACATGGCCTGCTCGCGCTCAAGTAGCGCATAGCGAGCAAAGTGAGAATACCCATTGTTGAGCAAATCTTGCAGTAAAGGATGACTCGGGTCATGGGTTTGCAACCACATTTCGCCGGGCTTTTCAGCGCGACCTGCACGCCCTGCAAGCTGGGTGACTAATTGCGCTAGGTGCTCTGCAGCGCGGTAGTCGGCACTAAATAGTGCACCATCCACTTCTAAAATGACCACCAAGGTAACATTGGGAAAGTGGTGACCTTTAGACAATATCTGTGTGCCGATTAAAATTTGATATTCATTGCGGTTAATTTTATCCAGCATGTCATTTAAGCGGTTTTTGCCTCTAGCGCTGTCACTGTCGATGCGTACGCTGGTGTATTGAGGGAATAGCGTTTGCAAGCCTTGTTCGAGTTGCTCCGTGCCTAAGCCCATCGCGCTGAGCTCGGTGCTGTTGCAGCTTTGACAGCGTTTAGGGATCGCTTTAGCGCTGCCGCAGTGGTGACATTGCAGCTTATACAGTTGTTTGTGCAAAGTATAAGGCTTGTTGCAGCCAGGGCATTCTTCAACATGCCCACAGGTATGGCATACCAGCGCAGGTGCGTAACCGCGCCGATTAATAAACAGCATTACCTGACTTTCTTGGGCTAAATGCTGGCCAATACGCTCGATAATGCCTTTGGCTAAACCGAACTCTAGGGGCTGATTACGGATATCCAACACTTGTTGTTTTGGATGGGAAGCATTGCCAGCACGTTCATTGAGTATAAGGTGCTGATATTTGCCGTTTAAGGCATTATTCAGTGATTCCAGGGCTGGCGTAGCTGATCCTAATATCAGCGGAATTTTTTCTTGGGCGGCGCGCATTACGGCTAAGTCTCTCGCATGGTAACGCAGGCCATCTTGTTGTTTGTAAGACGAGTCATGTTCTTCATCCACAATCAGCATGCCAGGGGATTTCATTGGCGTGAATATCGCAGAACGGGTACCAATGATAATCGGCAGTTGCCCAGCATGACTTTGCTGCCAAACGAGTAAACGTTCGTTATCGGTTAAGTTGGAATGCAATATACCCACAGGCACATTAAAACGCTTGGCAAAACGCTCGACGGTTTGCGGGGTTAAACCAATTTCAGGAACTAAGATAAGCACTTGTTTGCCCTGGGTTAGCACGCTTTCAATCGCCTGCAAATACACTTCGGTTTTACCGCTGCCCGTTACCCCTTCAATTAAAAAGCTCGCATATTCGCCTATTTTCGCGGTGATCTGGCTAATGGCTATTGCTTGTTCAACATTTGGCAGTGGCTTTTCGCCAATATTCAAATCGTTTAACCAATTGGTATCAAGTGACGGTATACGCTCAACTTGCTCAATTAATTCCTTTTCGATCAGCGCCTTGACAGTGGTGCTAGCATACTGGGCGAGAATGCTGGAATAGCTGGCTTCACCTTGCTGCAATTGCGCAAGCAACTGTTGTTGCTTACGTGCTTTGCCTAAACTGGCTGGGTCGGCTTGTTCACCTTGTTCGCTCACCTGTAAAAAGCTGACTGGTTTAGGCTCGCTCGAGCCTCCTTTACGCAAAGAAACAGGCATGGCGCTGTGCAGTACATCTCCAATTGGGTGTTGGTAGTATTGGCTAAGCCATTGACATAGTTTAAGTTGTATTGGGCTGAAAATTGGCGTGTCATCTAATACTTCTAAAATGGCTTTCAATTTGTCACTTTGCCACTGCGATTCAACCGTGGTCTCAAGGGCAACACCCACTAACTTACGGGGCCCAAATGGTACGCGTACACGAATACCGGGTTCTAAGGCGCTAGTGTGTTGGTACTCAAAAAATTGGCGCTTAGGAACAGGAACGGCAACGCGGATAATGGGCATAACGGACTAATCATCTTGTAAGTTGGTGGTTTTAAAGTGAGCTGACAGTTGAAGTTTGCTTATTTGACCATATATTCGCCAATAGAGCTTGATCAGGGCAAGGCGTTACATTAATATGCCCGGCTCTTTGCGGCAAGCCGCATTGATCGCATAAATCGAATTTAATTTTCGTATGGTGTTCAACTTCGGGTTGGATAGCGATACGGCCTTACTTAGGGGTAATCCATGAAAACAGGTATACATCCAGACTACCAAGACATGAAAGCAACGTGTTCATGTGGCAATGTTATCGTTGTTCGTTCAACTTTGAAGAAAGATCTTAACCTGGACGTATGTTCAGCGTGTCATCCTTTCTACACTGGTAAGCAACGTAACGTTGATACTGGCGGTCGTGTTGACAAGTTCAACAAACGTTTCAGCGCACTTAGCACCAAGAAGTAAGCGTAAGTACGTGACAAAAAGGGCGCATTTAGCGCCCTTTTTTGTGCCTGTCATTTATTCTTTCCTAACTGTCTAATATTTCAGTAAAACTTTATTCATAATTCACCATGGTTATTAGCCTTGGCTATCTCGTTTCATTTATGATGTAGTGAAGCTTACCAGCATAAACACATACCTGATAAGTTACTGTTTAACGGGCTTTCACGAGAATAATAATAAGGCGTTTGGACTCTTGATTCCGTCTAATCGAAAGGTGAAACCGTAAGTCTGGAACAAAACAATAAGAAAGTTAACGTACTCTGATTCAACCCTACATTTTAAGGATCGAGACCAAGATGTCTGATTTTCGTCAACAAGCATTGGATTACCACGCTAAACCTGTACCGGGCAAGATAGCAATACAGCTAACGAAACCGGCGGAAACCGTGACCGATTTAGCCCTAGCATACAGCCCTGGAGTAGCTGAGCCCGTTCGAGAAATTGCAGCAGACCCAAATGCCGCGTACCAGTACACTGCTAAAGGTAATATGGTGGCTGTGATCTCAAATGGCACCGCTATTCTTGGCTTAGGCAATTTGGGCCCGCTAGCGTCTAAGCCGGTTATGGAAGGTAAAGCCCTGTTATTTAAGCGTTTTGCTGGATTAGATTCTATCGATATTGAAGTAAAGCATAGCACCACGGAAGATTTCATTAATACCGTGGCGAACATTGCTGATACCTTTGGTGGGATCAATCTAGAAGATATTAAAGCCCCTGAATGCTTTGAAATTGAACAAGAACTGATTAAGCGTTGCAGCGTGCCGGTATTTCACGACGATCAGCACGGCACTGCGATTGTCACAGCGGCAGGAATGGTTAATGCGCTGGAGGTACAAGGCAAGGAATTAACTGATGTCACTATCGTCTGCATGGGAGCTGGCGCGGCGGCCATTGCCTGTATGGAGTTATTGATTAAATGTGGTGCCAAACGCGAGCGTATCTATATGCTTGATACCAAGGGCGTTATTCATACCAGACGTGACAACCTTACCCATCACAAAAAGTTGTTTGCCAATAATACCGACAAGCGCACTTTAGAAGATGCCTTAGACGGCGCAGATGTCTTTGTTGGAGTGTCAGGGCCAGACGTATTGCCTGCTGAAGCATTAGCATTGATGGCACCTAATCCGGTTATTTTTGCTTGCTCTAATCCTGATCCTGAAATTAAACCTGAACTTGCTCACTCAGTGCGTGACGATGTCATTATGGCAACTGGGCGGTCTGATTACCCTAATCAGGTGAACAATGTGCTGTGTTTTCCGTTTATTTTCCGCGGGGCATTAGATGTACGCGCGTCTGAAATAAACGACGAAATGAAAATTGCAGCCGTCGAGGCAATTCGTGGTATCACCAAAGAGCCAGTGCCTGCGGATGTGCTCGCTGCGAGTAACTTGACCAGTCTGACGTTTGGCCGAGAATATATTATCCCTAAACCGATGGACCCGCGCTTACTGCAACGTGTGGCAACAGCAGTTGCTCAAGCGGCGATAGATTCTGGTGTAGCTATGTTAAAAGAGCTACCAGCGGGATATATGCAGGGTTAGCAAACCTGCTCGATAAACCAAGCGCTAACGAGAAGATATCTCTTGGCGCTTTTTTTATGCCTGATTTTCAGGTTTAGCCAATATGGCGTCGATATGAACTGACACCGCTTCTTCGGCCATCGCATACCAGTCTGGCGTTTCAAAAATGCTGGCCACAGCATGATGTTTTAAACTGACATAACCATGCACAAACGCCCATATTTCTAACGCATTTTTTTGCTTTAATGCCATGCTGGCGTTGTCTGGTAACAACAGAGCGGTGACTTTTAATAATTGACCGAAGGCCTTTTCGGCGACGGCTTTCGCCTCTTCAGAAGGGGTGTAACGGCTGTCATTTTCACCAAAGATTAAACGATAATGGCCTTCATGGGCTTCTGCCATGGCAAAGTAGCCACGAACCCCTTTGAGCATGATGTCTTTGGCTGACAGCGCTTTGCGTTCAAAATCCATCGCTTGCATAACCAACTCGAACCCTTGGATGTATAACTCATCCAAAATACCTTCTTTTCCTTGAAAGTGGCTGTAAATGCCAATGGTTGAGACACCTGCTTTTTTAGCGATCGAGCGCACACTTAGAGCAGCTATGCCCCCTTCTAAAAATAACTCTGAAGCCGCTTTGAGTATTTTACGTTTAGCAATATTCAATTAACATTCTCTTGACATACATAACAGTGTTATTCTTTAATATAACACTGTTATGTTCAATCGATAATTTAGCAAAGTCGTGGAGCATAGAATCATTGCACTCGTGTCGAATCTCGCGTGCAAAACACTAACCCGAGAGAGACTGGAACGAGAATGACGACTTTTACCCATGAAACAGATTATTTAATTGTTGGTGCTGGCGCCGTCGGTATGGCGTTTGCGGACGTTTTGTTAAGTGAGACTGACTCGAACATCATGATAGTAGACAAATATCACAAGCCTGGCGGGCATTGGAACGTAGCCTATCCCTTCGTGACCTTGCATCAACCTTCGGCGTTTTACGGCGTTAGTTCAACTGAATTGAGCAAAGGGTGCATCGATAAAGGTGGATTAAACAAAGGCTTGAATGAGCTCGCTACCGGCGCAGAGGTCAGCGCGTATTTTGATAATGTCATGCGTGAGCGATTTTTGCCCTCTGGGCGCGTGAGTTATTTTCCAATGAGTGAATATAAAGGTAACGGCCAATTCGTTTCAGTGATCAATGATGATGAGCATCAAGTGACCGTTAATAAAAAAATAGTTGATGCAACTTACTTAAAAACTTCAGTGCCAAGCACTCATAAACCAAGCTTCACAGTGGATGATAGCGCCCAGTTTATGCCTATCAATGATTTGGTGAATATCGATAAGAAACCGGCCGGATTCGTCATAATCGGTGGGGGGAAAACCGGAATCGATGCCTGTTTATGGTTGCTTGAAAATAAGGTTAACCCTGACGATATTCAGTGGATAGTACCCCGTGACGCGTGGTTGATAGATAGAAAAAATACTCAACCGACCATCGAGTTTTTCAATGATGCGATAGGGGCGCAAGCTGCGCAGATGGAGGCGATTGCTCAATCCACTTCAGTGGACGATATGTTTTCTCGTCTTGAAAAGGCCGGTGTATTTCTGCGCTTAGATGAAACTGTGTGGCCACAAATGTTTCACGGGGCCACTGTGAGTCAGATGGAATTAGCAGAGCTTAAAAAGATCAAGAATGTGGTGCGTAAGGGCAGAGTGACCCACGTAGGACAGGATAATATTCAGTTAGAGCAAGGTGAGATAAAAACCAGCCCTGAGCATATTCATGTCGATTGCTCCGCTAGCGCCATTACCAACTTAGCAGTAAAACCTATATTCAGCGGCAATGTCGTTACCCCTCAAACCGTGCGCTCATATCAGCCGGCGTTCAGTGCGGCGTTTATTGCGCATATTGAAGCCAGTGAAAAGTACCCAGATGAGAAAAGCAAAAATCATATCTGCGGGGTAGTGCCATTACCCAATGGCGTTATGGATTGGGTGCGCTTGACCGCGGCCTTTATGCGTAATCAGCATATTTGGTCTCAGGATGACGATCTTAAGCAGTGGTTACTAGAAAACCGCCTAGATGGCTTTAGCCAATTGGTGCGCAGTGTGGATAAAACCGACATGGAAACAATGATGATTCTAGGGCGCTTGCGTGAAAACGCCATGCCAGCCATGGGCAAATTACAACAGTATTTGGCAGCCGAAGCTGCACAAGGAGCATAAAATGAGCGAGTTTCAGGTCAAGCAGCAGCAATTAACCCAAGAACGAGTTGTCACGACTCCTGTCATTGACAGCATAGATGAGGGGCAAATACTGCTTAAAGTAGAGCGCTTTTCGTTTACTGCGAACAACATTACCTACGGCATGATGGGAGATAAGTTAGGTTATTGGCAGTTCTTTCCACCCGCGGATAATCAAGACAAACAGTGGGGGATCATCCCAGTGTGGGGATTCGCTCAAGTGACGCAATCTAAATCCACTGGGATTGAAGTGGGAGAGCGCTTATTCGGTTATTTTCCTCCTGCTGAACAATTGGTGATGACGCCCAAAAATGTGTCCCCTCAACGTTTGGTTGACGGTTCAGCACACCGAGCCATGCTACCCCCTGGATACAACTCTTACAGTCGTTTAAGTGGCGAAGAAGGTTACAATCCTGAATTTGATAAAGAACGCATGTTGTTGTTTCCGCTGCATATTACTTCGTTTTGTTTATGGGATCGCTTGCAAGACAACAATTGGTTCGATGCGAAGCAAGTGGTGGTGATAAGCGCATCTAGTAAAACAAGCTTGGGCTTAGGTTACGCCTTACATGCTGATGACTCTGCACCTCAGAGCATCGGCCTGACCTCGAGTAGCAACAAGCCGTTTGTACAAAAAGTAGGGGTATACGATCAGGTGGTTACCTACAACCAAATGAGTGATATTGACGCGAGTAAGCCAACGGTCATTGTGGATATGTCGGGCAGTGCTGATATTTTGACTAAATTAGCCTCACACCTAGGCGATAACCTGACATATTGCATCAATGTGGGTTTAACGCACTGGGATGAATTTTCTGCTGACAATGCGACTGAATCAGATAAAAGTGAGTTTTTCTTCGCGCCAGGACATATCCAAAAACGTATGAAAGATTGGGGGCCGCAGGGATTTGAACAACGTACAACTGGCTTTATGGCCGAAACGGCAATGAAATGTCGCAGCTGGCTAAAGGTAAAAGAGCTTAACGGCTTAGAGGCGTTAGCCCAAGTTTATGGGCAAGTGTGTGCAGGACAAATTCCCCCGGAGCAGGGGTTAATTATTAAACTTTAATGCGTATGGTCCGATAACAAATATAAGTGTATCGCGGTTAAGTGTCTGCTTGATCGCGATTTTTTGTTTATTGTGTGTAATTGATAAGCACAAGGCGTGTATTAGTCTTGCACCTATATTTTTTCTAGTGGAGAAGCGCATTGAACAATATTGACCGCCCATGGGTAGATAGCGCAAATAAGGGTATGCAGGTGACATTCGTCGCGTTGCTTGTGATCAGTTTGGCCATAGCAGGGGTAAATGAAACCTGGTGGGAAGCTATTCTTGTGGGTGTGTCTACGTCTCTTATTGGGATCGCTGCGATCCGCCTTAAGCCACAATCACGCTTAACTCAGCACATAGTTGCCGTTGGTTTAATGCTTTACAGTGCGCTGCAAATTCATCAAATGCATGGCTTAGTTGAAATGCATTTTGGGGTATTCGTGCTGTTGTCATTTTTGGCCTACTACCGCAATTGGCATGTGTATATTTCGGCGATAATTGTGGTTGTGGTGCATCACGTGTCATTTTTCTTTTTGCAAAAAAATGGTGTGCCGGTTTACGTGTTACTCGATGGGGGACTGGCATTTTGGCTAATTGGCGTGCACGCCCTGTACGCAATTTTGCAAGCAACCATGTTAGCTAAAATGGCCAATGACAATCGTAAAGAGTCGCTAGCCACTGCATCGTTGGTATCGAGCGTTGAAACCATCATGCAAGACAAAAAAGCCATTGATTTGACGATTCGCGCAAATGAACAAATGGGTTCCACTTCGGTTCCTGCATTTAATAATTTACTCGATTTATTTAATGGGTTGATTACCAATATGCGTTTGGCCGCGCAGCAAATTGACCAAAATTCGACGTCGAACAGCCAGTACAATACTTCTCTGCGCCAAGCTAAAGAGAAAAGCATTCAAGAAGTGGCACATATTGAGGTGTCGTCGCAAGAGATGATGCAATCAACCAACGCGATGAATAATAACAATGAACAGGTAAAATCAGCATCTGACAAAGCCAGGGCGAATACCGAAGATGCCCAGCAAACGATGGCTCAAACCCACAATGATGTCACCCAGCTAGGTGAAAAACTTGAGCAAACCAGTGCAACGATCCAGAAGCTAGCGGCAGATTGCCAGGATATTTCTAAAGTACTCGAAACCATTCAATCGATAGCCGATCAAACTAACTTACTGGCCTTAAATGCTGCCATTGAAGCCGCACGAGCAGGTGAGCATGGTCGCGGTTTTGCTGTTGTCGCGGATGAAGTGCGTACACTTGCTTCACGTACAAAATCCAGCACCGAAGAAATCAACGAAATCATTGTTAACTTGGTAAGCTCTTCAAAAGAGTCCAGTAGCTCAATGACCAACTGTGTTGAGCTCAGCCAAGTGACTAGCGCGCACACAGGTTCAGTGAGTGAGCTGATATCTGAAATACAACATAACATTCAAGAAGTATCTGATTCAGTGGCCTTGATGAGTCAGTCCTGTGAACAACAAGCGTGCAATAGCGATGTAATACATCATGCAGCGCTGACGCTAAAAGAAAGCAACAGTACTGAACTCGATACCATCTCAGCGATGAATCAAGATGCCCAAGTGTTAAATGATATGAGCGAAGCGTTAAATCGCCAATTGTCGAGCTTTCGCTCCTAATGTGCGAGTGTCAGGTGACAAATAACTAAGCATGGTGTCAAAATCAATAAAGCAGGCACTGGTTTATTTTGGGCTTATCATATGGGTTATGGTGGTTATCGGTGGGCTTGCGTACTCGGGCTTACAACGTCAGGTGGAATTCGATCCGGAGCAAAAATTTGCTTTGGCCGCTATGAGTGCTGAATTTGCCCCCAATGTTACCAGCATGATGGCGCAGCAATACCCCGCTTTAAGTAAAACCGTTATTCACATTCGGCAAGCAGGGTGCAGCTGTAATTTTTCCAATGATATACATGTTGACCGCCTTGACTATACATTAGGCCACTCGGGCTATCGCTCACTTCATGTTGCCCCTAGCGGCATTCCTGATGAGGTTATTTTACCCTCGCTACCGGCGATTATGGTCTTCGACGAGCAAGGCCAGTTAGGGTATTTTGGCCCTTATTCATCTGGCTATTTTTGCTCCGCAGACACTGCAATCGTTGATCGATTTCTTGACAATATCCTTGCTGATAAACATCTAGGCAGCGCGGTGGTCAGTGAAGGTTATGGCTGTTATTGTGCCAACAAAAATGCGGCCTAGTAAATGCGTTAATAGCCTATAGCCAGTTAAAACGAACAAGCGCATACTATTTAAAAAGCGCTTTACACAACTTACTTCACTATCCTTTATTTCTTGTGGTGCTTACGCTGTTCACAGCGCAAGACTTTGGAGACAAATCATGCCATCCCCCCATTATTCGTGGATCACTAGTGCAAATAAAAATATGCAATTTACCTTCATTGCGCTCACTGTTATTAGTTTAGCTTTAGCTAATTTTAATCAAACTTGGTTAGAGGCAATATTGATAGGTGGTTCCACGAGTGCGATATGCTTAACCTTTATTAATTTCAAACCTCAGTCGCGCTTGACTCAACATGTAGTCGCCATTGGTTTAATGCTTTTCACTGCTTTGCAGATCCATCAAATGCATGGGCTACTAGAGATGCACTTCGGCATCTTTGTACTGCTTTCTTTCTTGGCTTATTATCGAAACTGGCGCCTATATATCACCGCGATAACAGTAGTGGTAGTTCATCACCTGACATTCTTCTTTATGCAATCTGAAGGAATAGGCGTGTATGTACTGGCTGACGGAGGCTTGCTGTTTTATTTGATCATCGTACATGCGGTTTATGCATTGGTGCAGGCATTGATGCTTGCGCGAATGGCCAAAAGCAACCAAGTGGAGTCGCTCTCAGCAGCAACGCTGACCAGCAGTATCGAAAAAATTATGAGTGACAAAGCGGCGATTGACTTAAAAGTGAGGGCAGACCAAACGCTTAATGCCGACTCAGTGCTAGCATTCAATAATTTACTCAGCATGTTCGACAGCCTGATAACCGATATGCGTGGTGCAGCAGAACAAATTGATCATACTACTGCGATCACCAAGCAAAATAGCACCGAACTACACGGTATTAAGCAAAATAGTATGACAGAAGTAAGTGATATCGAAATGGCTTCTAACGAACTAGCTCACTCTTCACGTACCATGAACGAAGATACAAACCGTGTGCAACTGGAGTCTAATCAGGCCCACAGCAATGCACAAGAAGCAGAACAAACTGTCGATAAAACTAAAGAAGATGTGATTAATTTAGGGGCTAAACTGGGTGAAACAAACGAAAATGTGCATACCCTTGCTGAAAATTGCCAGAATATTTCACAAGTACTCGAGACAATAAAATCGATAGCAGACCAAACTAACTTATTAGCACTGAACGCGGCTATTGAAGCAGCCAGAGCCGGGGAACATGGTCGAGGCTTTGCTGTGGTAGCAGATGAGGTGAGAACGTTAGCTTCTCGCACCAAAAAGAGTACGGAAGAAGTAAACCTGATCATTGATAACTTATTGAGCTCGTCAAAATTATCCAGTGATTCCATGGCAGACTGCCTAGCACTCAGTGAAACGGCAAATACCGGTACGCAAAAAGCGCGAGATCTTATGGGTAAAGTTCAGCACAACATTCTTCAGGTTACTCAAGCGGTTAACGTGATGACGGATTCTTGTGCACAACAAATACGCAATAGCGAAACAATCCAAAACGCGGCCACACGCTTGAAGTCTATCAATCAGGATGAGCTCTCAAAGATAGCCGCAATGGACCACGAAGCGAGCCTGCTCTCAGGAAAAACCAAAGAACTCAATGTGCAGTTGTCGCAATTTTCTGTGTAGCGGCTGGTGTGGCGCAGAAAAAGCGCCACTGAATCTAGAAAATCCACATAGATTAGGCGCGCCAAAGCGCCTTTTTTGTTGATAAAATAAGCAACATACCTCGACATATTGCCCGTGTTTCTTTATAGTGCGCCGCGCTAAGCCTTAACGGCTTTATTATGACTCCCTCTTTATTTGACATACTGACACCATCCCTAGGAATTTTCTTTTGATATCTACCGCAAACATCACCATGCAATTTGGCGCTGAGCCTTTATTTGAAAATATTTCGGCCAAATTTGGTCAAGGTAATCGTTATGGCCTTATTGGTGCTAACGGTTGCGGCAAGTCGACCTTTATGAAAATTCTAAGCGGTGATTTGCAACCCTCCTCGGGTAATGTGTCTATTACGCCAGGGGACAAACTGGGTATTTTAAGTCAAAACCAGTTCGCTTTTGAGCAATACAGTGTTGTTGACGCAGTGATTATGGGCGACGCCGCATTGTGGAAGGTTAAGCAGCAGCGAGACGAAATTTACGCTAAAGCCGAAATGTCAGAAGAAGACGGCATGTTAGTCGCGCAGCTAGAAACTGACTTTGCTGAAATGGACGGATACACAGCTGAAGCACGCGCCGGTGACATATTATTAGAAGCGGGTATTGCAGAGCATTATCACTATGGCTTAATGAGCCAAGTGGCTCCAGGCTGGAAGCTACGTGTGTTATTAGCGCAAGCGTTGTTTTCAAACCCTGATATTTTGCTGCTTGATGAGCCGACCAACAACTTGGATATTTACACTATCTCTTGGTTAGCAGATGTGCTGAATCAACGTAAGTGCACCATGATTATCATTTCTCACGATCGCCACTTCTTAAATTCAGTCTGTACTCACATGGCAGATATTGACTATGGTGAGCTGCGTATTTACCCAGGTAACTATGAGGCCTTTATTGAAGCATCGTCTTTAATTCAAGAACAATTGTTGACCAGCAATGCCAAGAAAACCGCTGAGATGGAAGACCTGCAAGGGTTTGTTGCGCGTTTCTCTGCGAATGCTTCAAAAGCTAAACAAGCCAGTTCGCGGGCAAAACGCCTTGAAAAAATTCAATTAGACGAGGTGAAATCCTCTAGTCGTCGCACGCCGTCTATTACCTTAAAGCAGCATCGTAAATTGCATCGCCAAGCACTGATCTTAGAAAATTTCGGTCACGGCTTTGACGGCCAGCCTTTGTTCAGTGGAGGGGAGTTGATCTTAGAAGCAGGCGCGCGTTTAGCGATTACCGGCGAAAACGGCGTAGGGAAGACCACTTTCTTACGTTGCCTTGTGAATGAGCTTGAACTCAACGAAGGCACAATAAAATGGTCAGAGAACGCCGTGATTGGTTACTGTCCACAGGATAGCTCTGCAGATTTTGCTATGGATATCACTTTGTTCGACTGGATGTCACAGTGGAGAACGCCTAAACACGACGATTTGGCCGTTCGCGCCATGTTGGGACGTTTGTTGTTCAGTGCTGATGATTTCAACAAAAAAGTGAATGTGTGCTCTGGTGGTGAAAAGAACCGTTTGCTGTTTGGTAAGCTGATGATGTCTGATATCAATGTTTTGATTATGGATGAGCCAACCAACCACATGGATATGGAAGCCATTGAAGCGCTAAACAGCGCACTTAAAAAGTTTGACGGAACGCTGATTTTCGTCAGTCATGACCGCGAGTTCGTATCGTCGTTAGCCACGCGTGTGATTGAAATAAAAGACCAAGAAGTGATTAACTTCCAAGGCACTTACGATGAGTACTTTGCAAGTCGTAAAGAAGCGAGTGTCGCAGCTTAGGCGCTTTTGGGGAATCTAGTCGAGCGGACACATGTCAGGTGTTTGCTCGCTTTTTAAGGTCGCTCAGAAACAACCAAGTTACGAATTTTACCTAGCTCGGCGTCACATTGTCGGCATTGCTGCAAGATAACCGAAAAAGCATTTTGCAGCTCTTTGTTGCTGGCGTGCCCTTCTAACAGCATATTGCCCAGCTCTGCATGCAGCGCGATACTGTTCAATGGGTTGCGTACATTGTGGATATGTTTGCGAATTTTTGTTGCTTCATCATCATTCATGTTGTGTATCGTCCTTGATGGGCGTGGGAAGTTTGGGAACTTGGTAATAATTCACCCGATTTTTACCGTCCCGTTTTGCTGCATATAGCTGTCTATCCGCTAGTTTAATCAGTTCTTCTACCGAAATATGTTCAGGGTAGTCTTGTTTCGCCTCATATACGGTTAAACCAATACTGATTGTCACTCGGTCTGCGGCGGTTGCCCCTTGATGTTCAATATTCAAACCTCGGACGGTTTGCAGTAGCTTTTGTGCCACTACAAGGCCACCCTCTAAGTCCGTATCTGGCAACACCATGGCAAACTCCTCTCCGCCGTAACGGCCTACAAAGTCGGACTCTCGTCGTCGTACCGATTGAATGGCATGCGCAACGCGCTTTAAACAGTCGTCTCCCTGCATATGCCCATAAAAATCGTTGTAAGGTTTAAAGTCATCAATATCGATCATCATTAAGGTCAAACAGCGGCCAAACCGAATGGTAGAGGCGAATTGTTGCAATAAAACTGTATCTAATTGGCGACGATTTGCCACGCCAGTTAACCCGTCCACGCTGGATAAAAATTCCAATTGTTTACGGTAATACACCAGCTCCATGTGATTACGCACACGAGCGCGTAAAATGGTCAAATTAACCGGTTTAGTGATGTAATCTACCGCACCGAGTAATAGCCCATGAGCCTCGTCGTCTGAGCTGTCAGAAGCGGTAACGAATATAATCGGAATATGCGCAGTCAGTGGGTTTGACTTCAATTCTGTACAGGCTTCATATCCGTGCATATCTGGCATGTCTAAATCTAATAGAATTAAATCCACAGACTCCTGTTGAGCGTGCGTTAAGGCATCTTTGGCATTGTCAAACAGCACCACCTGATATTGATACTCGAAAAGGGCGTTCATCGCCTGTAAGTTACTTTGATAATCGTCAACCACCATCAGGGTTTGCTTACGCAATTCGCTGTTGGCCACCGAAGTTCCAGAGGATAGCGCTACTGCACTGGCATCGATTTCCTGATTCGGGCGTAGTTCAGATACGCTCATGGTGGCTTCCCCGTTTCTAAGTTTATAATTTGGTGAGTAAATCGTTCTTTAAGCAGCTTAAGTGCCAACCTAGACAATAACGGATAACTTATTGATATTTTTTGTTTTTTACACGGATAATTGTTACCAGATACGTTTAAATTAGCAGGATTTGCGCATTCTTACGAAAGGGAATTGTAGTCTTTACATACTTCAAAAGACAGAAACGGTAATTATGGGTTACTACATTATTCTTGTTTTTCTTATATTTTGTAATAATTATTTCTTTTGGCGTAGCCGCTAATTTGCTAAGTTAAACAAAAAAAGCGAGAGAAATCATGTTAGACCGTCGAACGTTACTGAAAGCCTTTATTTCGTCTGCATTAACCAGTGCCTTGTTACCCGTTATTCCTATGAGTGCCATAGCCGCAGAAGGTATCCCCATGGGCGCTAATGTAATTCGAAAACCTAAACGTTTGCGCGCGGGCCAAACGATTGGGCTTATCGCGCCGAGCAGCAACACCTGGGAAGATCAAGAGATTTACTTCGCCATGGATATCATTCGTTCGTTTGGTTTCAAGGTAAAAACGGCTACTCATCTTTTTGATCGCACTGCCTATCTGGCGGGAACTGACAAAGACAGAGCGAACGACGTCAATAGTATGTTTGCGGATGATGAAGTCGATGCCATTTTCTGTTTGCGTGGAGGGTATGGTTCACCGCGTATTTTGCCTTACTTAGATTATGATTTAATTCGTCAGCACCCTAAGGTGTTTCTTGGCTATAGCGATGTAACTGCGCTACTCAATGCGATTTATACCCGAAGCGGCATCATGACCTTTCATGGGCCAATAGCAAAGCAAAGTTTTACTGAATACACCTTGGGTGAATTCAAAAACGTATTGTTTAATCCTGTTGATAGTATGGTGCTGGCAACACCACCAGCATTTGAACCCGCAGAAGGCCAAGCTGAAAAAGAGAATCGTTTAACCACAGTTACCAAAGGTAAGGCTTCTGGTGTGCTGATTGGCGGCAACTTGTCGCTTATGGTTAAATTGGTGGGCAGCCCTTATGAGCCAGACTACACCGACAAGATTTTGTTTTTAGAAGACGTTGAAGAAGCGCCTTATCGTATAGATGGCATGCTTACTCACCTTAAGTTAGCCGGCAGGTTAGATAGAGTAGCGGGTATCGTTTTTGGTAAGTGTACTGATTGTGAACCGGGTAGCGGGCCTTCGTTTAGCGTCGAGCATGTGCTTAAAGACCGCTTGGGTGATTTAAAGGTGCCTGTGCTAAGCGGCGTGATGATTGGGCATATTGACGATATGGCAACCGTACCGGTTGGCGCATTGGCCACCCTAGATGCTAGCAAGCAGCGCTTAACCCTAGATGAAGCCGCAGTGCTATAACACTGCGACTTGTTGGTACCTAGGTTACTCTATTTACTCAGCGCCAGCTGCGCAGCGTGTGGCCGTAAAAAGCATAAAAGGCAATGATGAAATAGCCGGGCAGCAGTATCCAATAAGCTTGCTGGCTGTTGCTCGCTTGGGCTAATTCGCCGTAAATGATCGGCATTAAGGCACCGCCGGCTATTCCCATGATTAAAATAGCCGAGCCTTTAGGGGTAAATCGGCCCAAATCGGCCAGAGCTAGGGGCCACAAAGTCGGCCATACCATGGCATTTGCCAAGCCCAAAAGGGCAATGAGGGCAATAGAATCTGGCACGGTTGCTATACCTGACCAACCCCACAATATAGTGGCGACTAACGTGGCTTCATTTGATGAGAGCAAGAGTAAAGTGGTAATCGCCAAACCTGCTAGCGCACTTACGCGCAGCGCATTCGCCTGAGAAATAAAGCGCGGTATACACACTAAGCCCAGCAAATAGCCCAATACCATAAAGCCCATAGTGTATGAGGTGAGCGTAGTCGCATTAGCCACCCCTATACTCGCGCCGTACAGGCCGATTGTATCACCCGCGATAACCTCAACGCCCACATAAAAGAATAAAGCAATTGCCCCAAGAACCAACTGAGGAAACTGCCATATTGTGCGTTTCATCTGTTGTGAAGCTGGTTTGTCTTGAGCGAGGTTATCAGTGCTTTCAAGTTCTAGTAAGGCCAGATCTGGCAGGGAAATACGAGACAAACCGCCAGCGAGTACAAGCAGTGCTATTGCCATGCCGATGTAAGGTGCAATCAACTGATGTGCCATGCTCTCGATTTGCACTTGTTGCTGCTCAGCTGGTAATTGATTGACCGCGGCAAGGTTAATGTCACTAAAGCCGCCAAGTACCCATGCGGTAAATAGCAGCGGGGCTAAGATGCCGGCCCCTTTATTGAGCAACCCCATTATGGCAATACGCGCAGCAGCGCTTTGGGTTGGCCCCACGTTCACCACATAAGGATTTGCTGCCGTTTGTAAAATAGTTAAACCGCTGCCAATCACAAACTGCGCCACAAGGAATATCCAGAATTCTTGCAACAGCGCTGCCGGAATAAAGCCAAGTAAACCAAGAGCAATGATGCCTAGCCCTAATACCATGGAAGACTGATACCCAACCCGTTCTAAGATCATCGCCATGGGTAAGGCCATCACTACATAGGCAAAATAAAAACACGAGGCAATCATCAGGGCTTGAGTTTCAGATAACTGACACACCACTTGCAAAAACGGAATTAGCGCGCCATTGAGCCATGTGACAAAACCGAATATAAAAAACAGCAGTGCAATAATACACATGGGTAATATGCTCGAGCGCGCGTTTGAAGATGAGTGTGTCATGGGTTGTCCCTTTTTATTATGTTCTTGTTATAAATTGCCCTGATTGGCACAAAGCTGTGATGTTTAAGTCATCATCAAGTGCAACAAAATCTGCTCGTTTACCAAGTGCAATATCACCGTGGGTTTCCTGTAATCCTAGATAATCGGCAGGGGTTGTACTGGCCATGGTAATGGCGTCTTCTAGTGGTAGGTGAATGTCATTCACAGCGTTTTTCACTGCGCTGAGCATATCTAAATGCGAGCCTGCTAAGGTGCCGTTATCCGTGGTTAATTTGTTCCCGACTCGGGTCACTTTTTGGCTGCCAAACATAAAGCTTTCTTGCTCTGTACCGATTAACCCCATTGCATCAGTGACTAGCATTAACCTTTCTTTACCTTTGATTTTCATCGCTATTTCACTGCAAATCGGATCTACGTGATAGTGATCTAAAATTAAGCCGGCGAAGGTGGTTGGTGTATTTAGTGCTACCCCTACCATGCCTGGTGCTCGTGACTGCATAGCTGACATCGCATTAAATAAATGAGTGAAACCATCTGCGCCGGCTTCAATCGCCCTGAGCACAGTATCCGCATCGGCATTCGAGTGACCTAAACAGACCTTAACCCCATTTTGACTTAGGTGCTTGATAACATCAGGGCTGACATTCTCCGGTGCTAATGTCACGATCACCTTGCCCAAATCTTTACGTAAATAGAGCGCCAACTCTTCATCAGTTATTGGCCGAATAAAGGATTCATCATGAACGCCTTTTTTCGGTTTGCTTAAATGCGGCCCTTCAAAATGCACACCAAGGATCCCCTCTACTTCTTGGCTGATTGCATCGGCCATGACCTGCGCAGCACTTTGCATAACAGGTAATTCATCGGTGATTAGGGTGGGCATCAAGCCAGTGGTGCCGAACTTTCTATGGGCGTGGCTGATTTTTGTTAAACCGGCCACACTGGGAGCCTGATTGAACAACACACCGCCCCCGCCGTTAACTTGCACATCAATAAAGCCAGGTACTAAAGAGCCAGCGATGAAATCTAGATGTGCGTCTTGTGAGGCTGTGTCTCTAATGCTGCGAATGAGGCCGTGTTCAACGTGTATGGTTTGGTTATTTAACCAGCCATTTGAAGTAAGTAAGCGTTCACATTTAAACTGCATATTAATGGGTCTCTGTTACTTTTTTAAGGCCCTGGGGACGGTCGGGATCTCGGCCATAAGCGAGCGCTATGCGCTCAACGTCCACATAAAATCGCAATACCACTAATAACGGCAAACAGCGTGGATGAAGCGAAAGCTTAGGGTGTGAAAGAGATACAACACGACCCCCTTGTTGGGCGAAGGTCTGTATCTGGCTACTATGCACGTCAGCTGATTCATCTTCAACTTGAACATCAATCACATCTAATTGATTAACAAGCATTGCTGAGGGGCCATGCATAAACTCTGCACTGCTGAAAGCCTCGCAATGTATGGCCAACACTTCTTTTAGCTTCAGTGCCATTTCGCGGCAAATCGCATAGCCAAAACCGCGCCCTAACATGACGCAGTGTTGTGTATTTTCCAGTCTTTCTGGGGTCAGTTGAGCAGGGGCCACTAGTACATCATCTAGCGCATCAGGCAAAGTTTGTAAGCTATTGAGTAACGCTTGGTTGTTATTCCAATACGCACATAGCTGTAACAAAGCGCTCAAACTGGCTAAGTAACTTTTGGTGGCGGCAACTGACTGCTCTAACCCAGCGCCCATCGGCAATACTGAATCTGCAGCTTGGGCGAGGGGAGATTGTTCATCATTCACCAATGCCACGCACATAGCGCCACTGGCCTTGGCTGACTTTACTTGATTAACAATATCTGGGCTACGACCAGATTGGGAGATCGCAATGACTAGCGCGTTTTTATGATCAACCTTCTTGTGATAAATGCCAAATACCGAAGGAGCCGAGGCCATAACAGGTAAACCGAGCTCTGTTTCCAGTAAATACTTGGCGTAAACCCCAGCGTGATCTGATGAGCCGCGGCCTATCATCAACACATAACTCGGGTTTTTCGCCTTTATCTGGCGGACGAGAGTTTCACATACCTTAGCGTTGCGAATGAGTTGCTGACGTATAACGGATGGTGTTTGCGCAGTTTCTTGCGCCATGAAGCTACTCAATGGGAACCCCTTATGTTGAAAAATTGCTCTCTAAAGCCAGAATAATAAATTATTCTTTATTTTTCTATATTTTATAATAGTTATTTACAAATAGGCCTCAACTGGGTACTGTTTGCTTACTGCAAACTAATCAAATTTTTTATGATCACGACTGCTTTTCCCTACATCAGTGTTTTGCTCTTCATTGCGGGAGCGTTAGCCCTTGTTGAAGAAAAAACACGTTGGAGACTCTTTCATTACCTGCCGGCAATCGTATTGCTGTATTTCACAGTGATGATGATGTCTACGCTAGGTTTGTGGAGCAAAACGACCGAGATTAATCAGGCCTATTCATCCCTAAAAGGGAATATTCTTCCGGCGATGATCTTTTTGATGTTATTGGATGCTGACCTGCGCCAGATCAAACGCTTAGGCGCTAAAATGCTCTTGGCATTTTTTGCTGCAGCCATCAGCATCGGCTGTGCATTTATTCTCGGCTTTGGATTATTTAAAGGCTTTTTGGCGCCAGAGGCGTGGAAGACACTGGCGGCATTGAGCGGTAGTTGGATGGGCGGCACAGGTAACATGGCTGCTGTGCAGGCAGCATTAAATGTGCCTGATTCAAGTATGGGGTATACCTTACTTATTGACTCAATTGATTACGCCATGTGGGTCATGTTCTTGCTGGCATTGGTGCCTATAGCGAGTCGTTTTAACCACTGGACTAAAGCAGATGGCAAGGCGTTAGAAGAAGTCAGTGCGAACTTGGCGAGTAAGCTGCAGGAATATAAGGGCAATAAAACCACGTCTATGTTGGTCTTGTTGTCAGGGGCCATGTTGGTGTCCATTTTATGCCAATACTTTGCTGCGACTTTGCCTGTCACAGCATTTTTCACCAGAACCGCTTGGACCGTGATGCTAGTGACGGTACTAGGGGTAATATGTGCACTGACACCCATTAGTAAAATGTGGGGCGGTAAAGAGATTTCATCTATCATGCTGTATCTCATTATCGGCTTGATTGCCTCTCGCGCAAATTTTAACGAATTAACCCAAGCGCCTATCTATATCCTGCTCGGCTTATTCATTTTGGCTATTCACGGCGGGTTAATGCTGGTGGTAGCAAAAGTATTCAAACTTGATTTATTCACCTGTGGTATCGCCTCATTAGCCAATATTGGTGGTGTGGCGTCAGCGCCAATACTCGCTGCTGCGTATTCTCGTGCGCTTATCCCCGTGGGCGTGCTAATGGCTATGCTCGGTTACATCATAGGCACTGGCGGCGGTTTATTAGTAGGGCGCGCGTTAGCATGGCTAAGCGCAGTCTAAACGGAGAACTATATGAAACGTTTTTTATCAATCGGGCTGGCAATGCTCTTTACCGTGGGCAGTGCGACTCACTCTGCCAATGCCAAGCAAGAATCGAGGGCCCAGCAAGAGAAAGCCACTGCTTATCAACAAAACTGGGGAACTGATGTGATGAACGTAACCCAAGCGCAATTAGACCCACAACACTGGTTAGCAAAATTACCCAACCCAAACCAAGTGATTATGAGCAAAGCGCAAATAAGCGCTCACAACAAAGCCTTAGTCGAACATAATCGTTTTGTAAGCGATCCCCTTGCTAGCCCAAATGTGCTTAGCGATAAGCAGCTAACAAGCAAGATTAACAGCATTAGTAAGGTGCCCAAAAGCGCACGTTTCTTTGTGGATGGTCGCCAATTAACTGGCAAAGACTTTGGGCTTTATCAAGACAACATGCGTTTTGATTCAGCGCCTAATGGGCATAAAATTGAGTTTGGATTGATTGTGCAACGCGCTGCACTGCGCACGTTTCCAACGGATGACAGAGTGCTTAATTCGGCAATGGACGCGGACCTTGACCGTTTTCAAGAAAGCGCTTTGTTTCCAGGCGACGCAGTAGCCGTTCTTACCTACAGCAAAGATAAGAAGTGGGCATTGGTACAAGGGTTTAATTACTTGGCCTGGACACGAGTTGAAAATTTCGCCCTTGGCAGTAAACAGCAAGTGGCAGAATTTACCAAGCAAGATGATTTTCTCCTCGTCACTGGCGCCAAGGTGTTCACTCAATATGTGCCTGACATACCCGCAATTTCACAGCAACAACTGGACATGAGTGTACGTTTGCCATTGGTGGCAAAAGATGAGGTGCCCACAGCGCTATACGCGCAAAATCCCTATGCTAATTATGTGGTTTGGCTTCCTACGCGTACAGAGCAAGGCCAGTTGAAGTTACAAAAAGCGCTTATCGGGCGCAGCCAAGACGTGCATTTAGGGTATATGGCGTACACCAAAGCCAACGTCATTCGCCAAGGGTTTAAATTTTTGGGCGAACGATACGGATGGGGACATGATTATAATGGCCGTGACTGTACCGGATTTGTAGGAGAAATTTATCGCTCATTCGGTATTCTAATGCCGCGTAATTCAGGTGACCAAGGCGGAACTGACTTTGGCATCGATACTCGTTTTAACAAGCAATCCAAAATGGATGAGAAGCGTAAAGCGATTGATGCAATGGAAGTGGGAGACCTTCTTTATATCCCCGGTCACGTTATGCTTTATCTTGGTGATGAAAACGGGCAACCCTTTGTGATCCACGATGTGAAAGGCTTAGCCTATTTCGACGAAAACCAAAAACTGTATAAAGGCACGCTAAATGGCGTGTCTGTTACGCCGCTAATGCCCCTTAGATTGTCACAGAAAAACAGCTATGTGGATCGTCTGTACAACATTAAACGGATACGGTAAGCATAAATGAGCGCACAGTACACAGGATTAGATTGGTTGGTGTTTGCTGCCTATGGCTTGTTGCTCATTGGCTCGGGGTGGTTTTTTAATCGTCGTTCAGCCAACAGCCAAGACTATTTTCGCGGTGGTAACACTATGCCAGTCTGGGCGGTTGCAATCTCGGTGTTAGCGACATCTCAGTCAGCAGCCACCTTTTTAGGTGGGCCAGATCAAGGTTATCGTGGTGATTTGTCTTATTTGGCTACTAACCTAGGCGCGTTTGTGGCCGCATTTTTTGTGGCTACTTTTCTCATCCCCAAGTTTTATAAATTCAATGTGTACACAGTCTATGAATTACTAGAAGTCCGTTTTGGCTCTAATGCCAAGAAACAAGCGGGCTTGATGTATCTTTGTGGGCGAATATTCGCAAGTGGGGCGCGCTTATACATGGCGGCTATTGCCGTATCGATGATTTTATTTGCCGATATAGAAGCCGCACATGTGATCACAGCCACTTGCATTTTGACCGTTGCCGGTTTGCTGTACACAGTCTACGGCGGGATAAAAACCGTTATCTACAGCGATGTTATTCAATGTGGTGTTTACGTTGGGGCTGCGGTTGCTGTTATCTATTGTTTGTTAGCTGCGATCCCCAGTGATATTTCTAGCGTGTTAGCCGTACTCGCACAGCCTGGTGCAGGTGAAGCGTCAAAGCTGGCACTGTTCAAATTTGATTGGGATTTTAGCCCTGCAGGCGTATTTAATATTTGGTCGGTATTTACCGGTTTTGTGCTGCTGAATATAGCGGCCTTCGGTCTTGATCAAGATATGACACAAAGGGTACTAACCTGTAAAAATGCCAAAGAAGGTAGTAAAGCCATGCTGTATTCCATCGTCATGGTCATCCCCATTATGCTGCTTTTTATTGTTATTGGCCTGCTTTTGTATGTGTATTATCAGCGCCCAGATTTAATGCAAAGTGGCGCTGCAGGCGAGGTATTACCTACGTTTGACGGTGAACCCGTTACCATCTTTATGTATTACGTGCTGAACCATATCCCGTCTGGCGTTAAAGCTTTGGTCACGGTTGGCATTATTGCTGCAGCACTGTCGACTCTTAATTCAGGATTGAATTCTATGGCGTCGGTATTGGTTCAAGATATTTACGCACCTTGGCAAGAAAAGAAAGGTAAGCGTCACAGTGATATGCATTTTGTCAGTGCAGGGCGTGTGGCAATGGCGTTGGTGGCAACGGCACTAGGCGCTATGGCTTGCCTGTGCTTTTACTGGCAACAATACACAGACACCCCTTTATTACAATTTGCATTAGGGGTGATGGTATTTTCTTATAGTGGTTTATTAGGGGTATATTTCAGCGCCATTTTCACTAAGCGTGGTAGTCCCAAAAGCGTGTTAGCGGCGCTAATTTGCGGCTTTATGACTACGCTTTTATTTCAACCTTATATTATGACGCTTTACTTGCCTCAAGAGTGGATAGTACACATCGGCTTTACATGGCAATTATGTATCGCCACTTTGGTGGCAAGCCTAGTGTGTTTGTCCGCTAAAGGCAGCAGCGAAGTGCAATTTCAAGGACAGAAAGCATGAGCATTCAATACATACTTGGGTTAGATGGCGGAGGGACCAAAACGGTCGCCCGACTCGTCAACCTGCGCACTTCCATGCAATGGCAAGTTAACGCTGGAGCCACTTCGTTAAGTAACGATTATTCATTAGCATTGAGCAGTATCACAGATGCTTGTGAACAACTATTGGCAGAAGCAGGCTGCAATGCTGAACAGGTGTCAGCTGTTTTCGGCGTGGCAGGTGCAGGGGATAAATCATTGGTGGTGAAGCTACAGCGTGATTTACCGTTTAATTTTGCACAGCTAAAAGTGGTGTCTGACGCCAAGACATCCCTGTATGGCGCTAATGCCGGTCAACCCGTGGCCGTTGTTGCATTGGGCACAGGTTCGGTAGGTATGCGTATGGATGAAAATCGTACTGAAAAGATGATAGGCGGCTGGGGGTTTTGTATCGGAGATGAAGGCGGCGGCGCTAAGCTTGGCTATTTAGCGGTACAAAAATTACTGCTAGAAATGGACTTAAACGGTGTGGCAAAAAGCACTTTGAGTCTATATGTTGCCAGTCAAATTGGTTACAGCCGTCACTCAATCTTGCAATGGCTGGCGCTCGCTAAACCTGCAGATTTTGCAAAACTTGCCCCACATATATTCAGCTTAAAAGATGATTGTGTGGTAGCGCTAGAAGTGCTTACCGCCCATGTCACCATGATCGAAAAATTAATAAAACGTACCTGCGGCTCCAGTAATTTACCTCTGGTGTTAATGGGAGGCTTGGCTGAGCCAAGTCAGGCCTTGCTCAGCGAAACTTATCGCAATTTAATCATGCCTTCTAAGGGGAATTCTCTTGATGGCGCTTGTTTGTTGGCCAAGCAATTATGCTCGCCAGCAATCACTAACTAACCGAAAATACTGATTTTATGACCCAATTAAATTTGCTCAGTGAATTAAATCGCATTGCTTCTGAAGGGCGCAATTTAGATACGCTCGACATAGACACTTTGCCCACTTTGGCGATTTTAGAAAAAATTAATCAAGAAGATCATAAAGTTGCCGGCGCAGTGAATGATGCATTAAGCGATATTGCCCTAGGGGTCGATGCCATTGTGTCGAGCTTTAACCGAGGTGGTAGGTTAATTTACATGGGAGCAGGAACAAGCGGGCGCTTAGGCATACTCGACGCAGTAGAGTGCATGCCTACCTTCAGTGTACCTGAAGGGATGGTCATTGGGTTAATTGCCGGAGGTGAAAATGCGGTGATCCACGCAGTTGAAGGGGCCGAAGATGACCGCGACAAGGGCGTTACTGATTTAAAAGCGCTGAATTTTAGCCATAAAGATGTGTTGGTAGGTATCGCAGCAAGCGGGCGCACCCCTTATGTGGCAGCGGGGCTTGAGTACGCAAAGCAATGCAATGCGCAAACCATCGCACTTAGCTGTAATCCTAACTCGGTGATCGGGCAAATTGCAGACATCGACATTTGCGCCCAAGTTGGCCCTGAAGTGCTGACGGGTTCTACCCGTTTAAAGTCGGGCACTGCACAAAAGTTAGTTTTAAACATGCTTAGCACAGCGAGCATGATCCGCATTGGTAAGACCTACCAAAACTTAATGGTCGACGTAAAAGCAAGTAATCAAAAGTTACACGCAAGAGCGGTGCGCATTGTGATGCAAGCCACTGACTGCGATGAACAAACCGCCTACGACGCCCTCGACCAAGCAAATAACGAAGTAAAAGTGGCTATTTTGATGCTTCTTACACAGGTCAATGCTCAACAGGCCAGGGAAACGTTGGCGAAGGAAAAGGGCTTTTTACGTAATGCTGTATCACAGGAACCCTTATGAGGATTGCGCTTCTCGCCTGCTTTATTTTGCTGATAGGGGGTTGCACTGCAAGCCCTGATATTCAAGCGGATAATACTCAGGAGCTCAAAGTGGCGGCTGAGCGCCCCCAAGCGTACCTGCCAAAGCTGCAAGGTAAACGTGTTGGCTTAGTGGTGAATCAAACCTCGAAGGTAGGTGGTTCACACTTAGTGGATTATCTGCTGGATAAATCAATTAATGTTGCGCGTATTTTTGCTCCTGAGCACGGTTTTCGCGGTGATCACGATGCTGGAGCGCATGTAAACAGCGAAATAGATGCCGCAACCGGTATTCCTATTACGTCTATTTACGGAAAATTTAAGAAGCCACCCGTAGAGATGCTGCAACAACTTGATGTCGTGGTGTTCGATATTCAAGACGTGGGCGTGCGCTTTTACACTTATATCAGTTCGATGCACTACATGATGGAAGCGGCGGCTGAAGCGGGTATTCAGTTTATGGTGCTTGATAGGCCAAACCCTAACGGGCGCTTCGTTGATGGGCCAGTCCTTGAGCCTGAGTTTCGCTCATTCGTGGGTATGCACCCCATTCCTATTTTACACGGGATGACAGTGGCTGAGTTGGCGCAGATGATCAAAGGGGAGGGCTGGATAAACCAGGCGCAAGCTTTGGATTTAGTGACAGTTCCTGTGGCTAATTACACCCGAAAGATGCCCTATTCATTACCTGTAGCCCCTAGCCCTAATTTACCTAACAACCAAGGCATTGGCTTGTATCCAAGCTTGTGCTTCTTTGAGGCCACGCCCATTAGTGTCGGGCGCGGTACCGACTTTCCGTTTCAGGTTATCGGTTTCGACGATATTCCGTTAGGAGAGTTTGCGTTTAGTCCAGAATCTCGCCCTGGCAGCGCGCTGCACCCCAAACTAGAAGGTAAACAATTGCTGGGGATTGACTTGCGAGACAGCACAAAAAGAGGGCTTGATTTAACTTGGCTTGTAAACGCGCAGCAGCAGTTTTCTGAGCATGATATGAGCCTGTTTACGCGTCCTGATTTTATGGACAAATTAGCCGGTACCGATGCGCTGCGCAAAGCCATTGAAGCGGGCCAAAGCTCAGCTCAAATTAAACAAAGCTGGCAGCCTGACTTGGCTAAATTCAAAAAACAGCGTCAGCAGTACCTTATATACCCCTAATATATCCCCCTAATCTTACGGGACTTACGAGTAGGCTTGATGTTCTTTTCAAGCCGCTTTTTCAGGGCCCTCTTGTTAAGACTCATTTTTTTAAGCCAGATTTTTAAAACAGCTATTTTAATGCTGTCATTTTAAGTAAAGATTTCAGACATATTTCCCCCACTGTGGTTAAATGCTGCGGCTTTTTAGACGCACGTTCATTTTAATATCAGAGGGCAGTATGGCATCAGCAAAGTTTCACAATACCTTTAGGCAGTATCACAGATGGTTGGGGTTTTTTCTCGCAGGTATTATGGCTGTTTATGCGACAAGTGGTATTTTGCTAATTTTCAGAAGCACAGATTTATTAAAGTATGAATACACCACAGTTCATGAACTCGCAGCCGAGCTAAGCCCTCAAGCGCTGCAAAAAGAACTGCATCTTAAAGGGTATAAATTTCAACAGGAAAACGAAACTGAAATCCGCTTTAACTATGGGGTTTATCAAAAAGCCACAGGACAGGCCGAAGTCACCAAACAGGATTATCCGCTGGTACTGAGAAAATTAGTCAGTTTGCATAAAGCGACAACCAACAGCCCACTGTTTGTGTTGAATATTACCTTTGGGGTGGTGTTGCTATTTTTTGTGGTTTCCGCGTTTTTGATGTTTATGCCCAAAGCGAAGTTGTTTAAAAACGGTTTGAAAATAGCGAGTGCTGGGTTTTTGTTTGCCCTACTTGTGGTTATTTTCGGCTCGTAACTGAACATATAAAAAAGCCTCAATTTAAAAATTGAGGCTTTTTTAATATTCGCAGTACAAGCGCAGCTAGTTTACATCTCGTATGAGACTGTCACATAGCCAAAGCGACCAATGTTCTCGTACGCCCCTGTGTTTTCGCCTGTACCAGTTGTGCCGTAAGGCAGCTCTCGGTTAAAGACGTTATCCACACCGACAGTCAGTGAGAAGCCATTTTCAAATGCATAGCCTACTGTGACGTCTGATACCGCGTAAGAGCCATATTCCATTAAGGTGCTACGGTTAGGGTTAACAGCAAGTTGTTGGTTGTCATAGATGCTAACACGCTCTAAATAACGCGTTTTGATACCCGCTTGCCATGCATCAACCATGTAGTTCACACTCAGCATACCTTGCCATTCTGATTCACCTGCTGTGCCAGCGTATTCAACATAGTCAGACGTATCTTCTTGGAACGGATACTCTTTACGTTCAATCAGGTAGGTGCCGATCAAATTGGTTTTAAATGAACCGCCTAGGGCGTCGAAGTCGTAGCCGAACTCGAAATCTACACCTGATGCATCTTGACCTGAAAGGTTAAGAGCAAAGCTTCTGATTTGTGAAATTTCACCACTTGCATCACGGGAGATAAGCGAACAGTAATCATTGTTTACGCCGCTTGTGTTATCAACGCAGCGATCAAGAATGGTTTGTGAGTCTACTGAGGAAATTGCATCGGTCAGTTCAATTTTCCAGTAATCAATAGTGGCAACAAAACCTTCAAGGTAAGCCGGCTGATAAACCACGCCCACAGTGGTACTTTTTGATTCTTCAGCACGAAGGTTAATGTTACCGCCTTGCTCGCCCTCAATAGTTGCTTGGTCGTAATCTGAATCAAAATCAGTGGGTACACCTAACGCGGCACAGTTAGCGGTACGGGTCGACGCGTCAGCGAGTTGACCTAACTCAGAGGTTTTACACGGATCGTCAATGCTGAAAAAGGTCTGGCTTGCCTCACCGAACAATTCGCTAATGTTAGGGGCACGCAAAGCGGATGAGTGAGTAGAGCGGATACGTAAGTCATCATACACTTGCCAATCTAGGCCCAACTTCCAGCTTTTTGCATTGCCAATTGTGCTGTAATCAGCGATACGCAATGCAGTTTCAAAGTTAAGATCTTGAATGCCTGGTAAGTCAGTGAGCAAGGGTACTGAGAATTCTACGTAAGCTTCTTTAACATCAAAGTCGCCCTTGTCTTCGCCCAATACGTTGAAAAAGGTACCGGCCGCATTGTCTGGCTCTTCGATCTCACTTTCTTCTTTACGGTACTCAATACCGGCTGCGAAACCGACGTAACCTGCTGGTAATTCATAAATACCAGAGTTATTTACCGAGCCGCCCACGACTGTTTGGGTAATGGTGCTGTTACCAACAGAGGTAGTGTTAACGTAATCTATCGCCTCTTGGCTAGGCGCGCCGTCACCTAATAGGTCCAATGGTGCGCAGCCTGCTGCTTGAGCCTGGGCATTACGACATACAATTGAGCCGTCGTCAGATTCAACAGCATCTACTGCATTGTAGAAGTTAGCCAGTACAAGGTTATTTTTGTTGGCACGCTCTAGTTTGGTTTCACCGCGAGTGATATAGGTTTCAAAGCCCCAGTCGTCGTTGATGTAACCTTCAAGGCCGGCAACAAACGCAGTGGTTTCACGCTCGTCATCTTCAATTCTACGGCCAACATCAGTCAACATGCGATCGATAGTAATGCTCGTAAGGTTATTTGCACCCATAAGGGCACGCAGGTCATCCCCTACATACGGGTTATTGTTTTGAATAGTAATGGCATCATCTGGCGCTTCGAAGAAGAAAAACGCAGGCTGACCAATATTAGTTGAGCGAGTACGAGCGTATTTTCCTTCTACGTAACCACGGATATTATCGGTTAAGTCGTAGCTTAACTTCAGGTTATAGTTGGTACGGTCGAACTCAGGCTGAAGCTCGGTGAATTGGTTCAAATTAATGAAGTCACAGTTTTCACAAGCAATGCCGTCTACGTTATCACCAAGGTACACGTCGCGTACTGAGCCGTTGGGGTTAAATGAGTAGTAGTCATCCCCAATTGCAAAGGTCCCTGCGTTACTTAATGCATAGATACCTGCATTTGGGGTGTAGATATCATCTGGCACATCTAAAGAATCTTTATTTTCTTCAGTTTGCGCTTGGTTTGCCAAGTTACGGAATGAAGTAGACGTCCAAGGGTTATCAAGGGCGTTCAGGCTTTCTTGGCTGCTGTGTTCAACAGAGAAGGCGATATTACCGCGATCATCATTGAAGTTAGTGCCGTAAGAGAATGAATACTTGTCGTTGCTGTAGTCGTGGTTGTCAGCATAGCCTTTGGTCGCGCTAACTTGTAAGCCTTCAATCTTGTCTTTAAGAATAAAGTTAACCACGCCGGTAACCGCATCGGCACCGTAGACCGCTGATGCACCACCTGTGATGATTTCAACGCGCTCTATCCAGCTGGTGGGTATGGTGTTGGTATCAACAGATGCAGTACCTGCACTACTTGCCACGTGGCGCTTGCCGTTGACCAATACAAGCGTACGTTCTGTGCCCATTCCACGTAAATCAAGAAGGCTTAATCCAGCCGTACCAATGAATTGACCAGAGTTTGAAAGAGAGTAGGTACTTGCTAAAGCCGGAAGCTCGTTTAGTGCTTCACCGATATTCATTGCGCCAGTATTCAGTAAACTTTCGCCGCTAAGCACTGTCACAGGAGAAGGTGCAATGGCCCCTTCACGAAGAATGCGAGAACCTGTGATTTGAATTTTTTCAACTGTGTCAGCTGATTGCGCGTCAGTGCTTTGTTGAGCCAAAGCCTGTTGTGTCATCGCAATTGAGCCGCCTAAAAGCGCGAGCTTTACGGCCTGAGTGATTTTATGCATATGTGTCCCTGAGAAGATATTTATAGGAAATAAAGAATTCATCTGCTGTAAGCGCAGATTGTAGTGAATTGTATTGCTCATAAGGTTGATATTCAAACAAATGTATCGTAAATAATTTGTTAAATGGTGTTAATAACTGTTCACGCGCTCACTATTCGCCCGATTAGCGATTGCTAAATGCGCAGATCGACTGAACTTTGCACTGATTTTTTAGTGGGTTGGAATGGCCGGATTAAATAACTTTAATCCCATCAGGGAGTTACCCTGCAAAGGGCGAGTAGAACCAAAAAACAGCGTAAATTACGCTGAATTTAAGTGTATTTAGCTGAATTTAGCGCGGATATTGGCGAAATGTTAAGACGATTGGCGAAAGTCACTGACCACAGAGTTGGTTTTCTCGAGCAATAGGCGTCCCTGGCGAGATGACTGAGTGATCGCGATAAACAAAATGTCGATAATAAACTCTTGTGCTGTACGCGCCATGATAGAGGATAAACGCGCTGATTCTTCTTCAGCAACTGAATACAATTTGATATCGGCAAGATCAGAAACCGGCGTCGCTCCGTAGCGAGTGACTGTGATCACTTTGCAATTATTTTGCTTGGCTTGTTTGACTACGTTGACGATTTCTCGGGTACTACCGGATTCACTGATTGCAAACACCACATCATTTTCCGATAGGGTGGCTGCAAACGCGAGTTGCGCATGCATATCAGGCTCTTCAATGGCGAGCATTCCGAGTTTTTGTAGCTTGTAAGAAAAATCCTTTCCCACTAACGCTGAGCCGCCTAAGCCGCAAATTAAAATGCGTTTGGCGGATTTGAGCAAATCCACAGCTTGATGAAACGCGGCTTCTTCATTGAGGTTTTTGGTTTCTGTTAATACGGCCACTTTACTGCTGAGCAATTTCTCAGATACTTGCTTGAAACTGTCATTAAGGGTGATTTTGCCGTGTAGGTTACCCTCAGTCGTCGTGGAATTTAAGGCATCGATTACCCCTAACTTAAACGCTGGGTAACCTTTATAACCGAGTTTCTGGGCGAACTTAACCACACTGGATTGACTGACACCGACTACGTTTGCGAGCTCTTGTGAGGATAAGTCACGCACCGCGTTTGATGAACTAAGTACAAACTTAGCCAGTTTCAGTTCGCTATTTGATAAGGTATCTTTAATGGCTTTTATTTTTGTGAAAGTAGACATTAAGCAACTCTAAGTAATAATTTATTATTTAGTTTACCGTAATTTTAGCAACTTACGTGTAAAACCCAGAAAAAATAAGAGCAATAAGCTTACCGTTTTTATCGGTTAAGGTTAAATATAAATCGATAAATTATTCAATTGCTCTAAACACAGTTCAATTTAAAATTTCTTATGTTTTGCGTATTATTCCGCCGCAGTGCGAATGACGTATCTCCGTTTACTCAAGGCTTCAGATAGACCATTCAGAACGCATCACTGACCACGCGACCTGTAAACGCAGCGCATTGTTGAATGCGCTGTTTTTGAACAGGTGACAGTGTTTCAATATCAAAATAACCATATTCGCTGTGTTCGTCACTTAGACATATGGCTTGTTCGAGCAATCGCACTTTAAAAATACAGGCCTGCGAATTGTGCGCACTGTGAAAATACACACCAGATAGGTAGTCAATTTCAACATTTACGCCAAGCTCTTCATAACACTCTCGCAGCAAAGCCTGATGAATCGTTTCACCGGGCTCGAGTGCACCTCCGGGCAACCCCCAGGCGCAATTACCGTAGGTGGCTTTCAATAAAAGTACTTGTCCTAACGCGTTAAAAACCACGCCATGACTACTGATGCGAAACGTATCGTTAAATGCCATTGTTTCTCCAAGGGTTCAAAATTGCTTACTTTGTACTATCTATCAACAAGTAACGGCCTGTGCCTAAACAAGACCGTTTACTTGACAGAATATTTCACGCATTCACCCATGGTTGAGTTGTTTGATGGTTAATCGTTCACTTTATCGATACTAACAGGCAGAGCACCTGTTGCTCGTTGATTACCCACCAGTATATTGGCTAACGCGCGATAGATTGGACCGTCATAATATAACGTTGCTTGCCCACTCGCATCGACTTGCTCTGTGACTTGTGTGTTATAGGCAAAACTTGCCAAGATGCCATCAAGGTAATCCGCGTAATCGACGACTGCATAGGGGGTGCGCATGCTAATCAGTAACGATATTTGATGGGGTTTTACCTCTTTCATTAATGACACTAGTTTTGCGTCCAAGGCTTCTTTTTTCGGCCGTAGGCGCCAATCGGTAATGTCATCCATGCCGCCCATCTCTACCAAGCTTTGTTGCGGAGTGATATCACTAAAAATAACCAGTTGCGCGGTGCGTTGTTGCGCAATAATGTGCTGTGTTGTGTCGCTAACAAGACTGGCACAGCGAATAGCAACATCAGTTGTTGAGGGAGTCGCTTTTAGTGCATCATCTAGCGCAGTGGTCATTGCCATGCATTTGCTGTTATCAGGCATCACTAACTGAATGATTTTGGTGGCTGGTTTTATCGGCCATGCTTGCTGGTTTTTAATCGCCACGATCGCACTGTTCGCTAGCTCTTGTTCTGCTTTTAAATGTGCTGGAGAAGCCAGTGTTTTTCGGGCCTTTACTAGAGCTTGAGACAAAGGAAGTTGTTCTTTTTCAGTGGGAACATAGCGCTGTTTTAAGGTATTAATACGCGCGACTGACTGCTCTACTTCTGCTAATGATAATTCACCTGTTTGCACGCTATAGGCTAAATCTTTAATCATCTTTTTAAGTTTAGGTATGTCTTGTGCCGTGCGGATGGCTAACGGCATTAGAGCGACGTCTGTGCCTGCTTTAAATGTTTGTAGCACCGCTTCTGTGGGTTCATAAAAGTGCGCGATGGCGGCCATATCCAGCGCATCGGTAATGATTACACCATTAAAGCCCATTTTGTCTCTTAACAGGTCAGTTAGAATTGCCCGCGACATTGTGGCCGGTAGCACCGTTTTTGTACCATTGGTAGCAGTGAACATGCTGTTATCAAGTGCTGGGTATTGAATATGGGCCGTCATGATCATGCCGGGATCACCATGATCGATGGCATACTGAAATGGGGCGAGGTCTACCGCTTTTATTTGGGCTAAATCATGCTCTACCAAGGGTAAGCCTGAATGGCTGTCGGTACTGGTATCACCGTGGCCTGGAAAATGTTTTAGTGCAGCAATCACCTTATTATTTTGCATGGCTTGCATTTGCGCGAAGCCCAACTGAGATACGACGTGAGGATCTTCGCCGAACGAACGTACGTTTATCACTGGGTTCTCTGGGTTTACATTCACATCTACCGATGGTGCAAAATTCACATTAAAGCCCAGTACCGCTAGCTCTTTCGCAATTACGTCTCCGCTGAGAGTGGCAAAGTGTGTTCCATGTTCTGCGTAGGTGGCACCAATGGCCATATTACCACTAAATGCGGTGCTTATATTTTGCGGAATGCGCACCACGCGCCCGCCTTCTTGGTCTATGGATATAAGTAAAGGAGAGTGGCCGCCTGCTGCCGATGCAGCTTGCAAGTCACGGTTTAAACGGATCATTTGTTCAGTGTCTTGCAAATTATTGGCAAACAAAATAATGCCGCCGATACCCGTATCAGCAACCATGTCTTTAAGCTCGTCAGGTAATGTGGTCACAGGAGTGGTGCAGCGCTGCGTCGCAGGATTGATGTCATTTTCACGACAAAAATAGCGTATATCGAGCATTAGCTTTTGGGCTACTAAGGCTTCAATTCGCGGATCAACAGATGGTTTGTTTGCGCAGGAAACAAAGGTTAAGACCAATAAACTGACTAACAAAATACGCACTGGCCTAACGCCCATGACTCACTCCTGAAAAAATAGCGCGACTACGCTCTGTGCAATAACACCATGCGTTAATGCAATAAGATAGCGCGTGACAAAAATTAAAATAGATAAAAAAATCCCCGCCAGAAGCGGGGATAAACAAACAACTACCTGTATTCGCTAAGGTAAGTCGCTAAACGGGGCTAGTAGTTTAAGCTAACCGAAAGTTGAACCCTACGTGGGTTGATCAAGTCTCGAGCTTCACCAAAACTGGCGCTAGACACGATAGGTTGATAGTTGTAACCGGTTTGACGGTCAAACACGTTGAATACGTCAGCTTTAAACTGCAACTCTAGATCTTCCGTTAGGTTGAATGCTTGTGCATAGTTTAAGTCTAACTGCCAATGGCTTGATTCACGGCGGCTACCAGCGGGCTCAGAGTAACGAATAGTTGAGCTTGAGTAACCGTAAGCTCCGCCATCCCACGCTTCCCATACATCACCAGACTGGAAGACAAAGTTGAAACCAATGTCGGCATTCCAATCAGTGGTGTAATAACCTAGGGCTTTGAGCACATGAGGACGGTCGCCATTCAGGGTGCCTGATTTACCATCCCACAACATGCGGCCGCGGCCGTCACCTAAGTTAGACGAGCCAACAAACAAGTTGCCGTCAGAGGCTGTACTTGTAATGTCTTGGTCATAGTTACCGTAGTAATGACTCCATACGTAAGACACGTTCAAGTAGTAGTTGTCGCCGGTATAGTCACCTTCAATACTCCACTCGTAATACGTATTTTCAGCGCCATCTAATTCGGCAATAACATAACTACCATCACTGGCACTTAATCCCATGCTGGCATATTGCTCAGCTAAATCGGGGATAAATAAGCCTTTGTCGCGCAAGTTTTCAGGTACGCCTCCAAACGGGCCGTAATCACCGTAAGTGCGGGCGTTATTAGGTTGATCTTCCCATGCATGGAAAGCCTTACGCTGACGTAAGTGAGTGCGTACAAAGAATTCATTTGATATGTACTTCGTCATACCTATGGTGATTTCGTCAGTACGACGAGCATCCATGTCATCTTGGAATAATTTACCTGATGAACCGTTTGCTTCAGTGTTGCCAATGAATGCACCGTCGGCATCAAAGTAAACTACTTGAGTTGATTGGTTGTTACGATCCCAAGATGCAGCACGTGCCAAAGACGTGGTATCAGGGTTATAGCTAGCGAAGTTAGCAAACACAGTATCGCGACCGTTATACGCCCAAGTGATACCTAGACGTGGCTGGATCATGTCCATAAAGTCAAGCTCATACATTTTGTATTTGTTGCCTGGAGCGACTTCGTAACCAGAAGCGTTGGCTGAGTTTTCTCTTAACCCTTGGCCGTATAAAGTGTCATTACTGAACAAGAAGCCCACGTTATAGGTAAAGTCGCCATGCTCAATTGTATCGTTCACTTCAATGTTGATAACTTCAGACGTTGAGGTAAGCGGGTTTAGGTTTTCTTCACCATTTAAGCTATTTGAGTAAACGGTGGCGCTGTAATAGATAGCCTCATCCGTTTCAAAGTTGGTATCTACGCCTAAACCGCCGTTATAGCTGATTGCGCCCCAACCGTTTGACAGGCGAGTCAGCACCTCTTCGCTTTCTTTCCACTGCCCACCAATATGAATATTGTGCACGGTGTTGCCTAATTCCATTTCATGGTCAAGAGCAACTTCAAAGCTCTTACGTGAGAAGTCTTGGTTGTTAATCAGAGATGCGCCACCAATATTGCCGCCACCGGTTATTACACCTGCATCATCAAGGTAGCCATACGTATCGATCAATACTTGTGCTGTCTGTGCATCAAAACCTTCATCAGTTCTGATAGTCGGCACAAAGAATAGGCCTTGTTGATCCAAGTTGTTTAGATCAAGAGAGCCGCCAATAGTGGGAGTGACACTTGAATAAATTGTGTCAGGGCGACTCGAGTTTTCGTTTTTAAAGTCACTGTACTGGAAGGTTAACGTGGTGTAATCATCGATAATATATGACCCATCGATGGTGAATATATCTTGTGATACTGAACTACCTTCAGACGTCGAATCAGCCGCTTTCGAATCAACAGAGTCGCCTACAACCTCTTTATCAGACGTTCTGTAGCTAACGTTGAACAGCAGATCTTCGGTAGGGGCCCAGGTTAATTTACCGAAATATTCATCACGGTCACTTTCGTATTCTTTTGTTGGGCCATAAGCCGTTTCTTTATTGTCGCGGGTGATTTCCGGGCCAAAGTAAGAACCATAAAAATACAATTCATCTTCAATCAGGGCGCCGCTGACATTGGCGCTCATCCAGGTTTTGTCTTCTTCAAAAGTCGACGTTGTGCTTTCTGTTGTATCTCGGTCTGCTGACAAGCTCGCAGGTTCGATACGGTACTCTACACTGGCGTGAAATTCGTTTGTGCCAGACTTTGATAAGGTGTTAATGGATAAACCGCCTGCACGGTTAAAACCAATTGCTTTTGCACCCCCGCGATCAATTGATACATAGGCAACATCTTGCGTTGAAGGCTCAGATGCAAGGTTTCCGTACATGGGTAGCGAAACGTCTACCCCATCAAAACCGTATTTGTTATCACGACCCGAACCACCAGCTGATGGGCCAAGAGTGGCATTTTCTGAGTATTGAACTCCCGGAATGATAGCCAGTAAAGAGCGATAATCTTGTCCAGTAGGTACGCGAGAAATGACATCTTCCCCTAGGGAATTGGTCAACGAAGAATCCCCTTCGCGGCTGATACGAGAGCCAACAATTTGAATGACTTCAGTGCTATCAACAGGTGCTGCTTCAAACGCTACATCAACGTTAGATGTTTGATCTAGCAATACATCGACTTGGGTTTGGCGCACCGTACCGTCAGAAGAAGTAAACGTTAGCGTATATCTGCCTGGTTTCAATGCAGGTAGAACATAGCTGCCATCCGCTTTTGTTTTTACTGTTCTAGGTTTGGGCATCACGTTACTTGACGCAGTAACCGTTACATCACTTACTGCAATGTCAGCCGCTTGAGTTTCAACCTTACCTTTTATGCCGCCAGCTTGTTGCGCTAGAGCAGCGGGCGCACCTGCCAAAGAGCTGGCAAGCAGTACCGCTGAAAGCGTGGTTGCGCGATTGTTCCATGCACCTTGCATGGCACTGTATATCCGTTGTTGTATGAAATTCCTAGATTGTGTAGCCATGTGTTCACCTATTTGTTGCTTGTGCTTTTTTATTTGAGGACGACGACTCATAAGCCTTCATAAAGTCATTTTTTATTATTGTTGTCTGAACATTTAACAAACAATATTCAGTATCGTCAAGAATAATATGTTCTTTATTGTCAGTTTTTTAGTAATAATTTATCTGTTGCGTATATGTGAAAAATTCGTGATTGAGTTAAAAACGGGTAAGAACGCGTGTTAGACGAATGTATAAGGGTATTTTTTATTACCCTATTTAGCAGTTGCTGCATAAAAGACAGTCTGTTGATTGAATAAAATACAACGCAAACTCGCACGCAACATAAAGCGAAGCTGATATATATTGCTCTGCTGTCTCATGTGGTAAAACTGAACATTAAGTTATGGAATTATTATTCAGATTATTTATTATGACAGTAATTAATTATTCTAAACTGTGATCTGCTAGGAATAAAAAGTGATCTGGCAGATAAAAAGCTAACGGGATATCCTCAGTATCATGAAAAAACTTATAGCCAGTTGGCAGCGTTCTGTCTTGATAAGCATATTAACGGTAGGGATCGTCAGCTGCGCGACTATGCCTATTAGCGATATGCCTTCAAAAAACTTTGGCCATCGAGTCAAATTTTTAGTTATGCATTTCACAGCTATCGACTATCAAAAATCGGTTCACGCGTTGGTCGACGAGGGTGGATTGAGTGCCCACTACCTTATCCCTGAATCGAATGATCCTAGTTATCCTAATGATTCGCTGGAAATCCTTAAGCTAGTGGATGAAGACAAACGCGCTTGGCATGCGGGTAATAGTGTGTGGCAAGGGCGCAGCGAATTAAACGATTCTTCAATCGGCATTGAAATTGTCAACGTGCCTGAGTGCCATTTTGATAGTGAAGCGCAGACAACGTCAGAGCATGGCGAAAATCGCTTGTGTGTATTTCCTGACTACGACCCTAAACAAATCGAATTATTAATTGCCCTAAGCAAAGACATACTTGCGCGCAACCCCGATATATCACCCACGCGCGTTGTAGGGCACGCGGATATTGCCCCGGCACGCAAAAATGACCCGGGTCCGCGGTTTCCCTGGTTCGAGTTGTACCAAGCAGGAATTGGCGCATGGTATGACAATGACACATTTGAACAGTACTGGCAGCGCTTTAATCAATACCAACCGAACATTGGGCTAGTACAAAGTGCATTGCGCGCCTATGGCTATAACGTGCTTGAAACGGGCATACGAGACGAGCAAACAAGAAATGCGATCAGTGCGTTTCAGATGCATTTTTTACCTTGGCAAGTAACAGGTAAAGCAGATAGCAAAACCGCCGCGGCCATTTTTGCTTTATTGGATAAATACTTTAATAAAAAAGCCAAAACCTTGATGGCTCGCTATAGAGAAGAGCAAGTTCCTCAGACAAAAGAGAATAAAGTGGTAAAGCATGGGCAAGTGGACGAGGTTTTTCCTATGCAACAACGCAGCACTCGGCAGCTAGTTAACGATCGTAAACGTTTTAAAGCCTACCAAGGGCGCGGTCAAATTCAACTAACCAGCCAAGGCGCAGCGAAAGCAGATATTTATGTGAACGGCCAAAAACTCAATATAACTCAGCCTTTCGCCCCGGATGAAAGCTACGAGTACAGCCTAAAACGTCGCACGCGAGACGGAATGAATACTTTGCGAGTGGATAATATTCTGCCACAAGGTAGCGAGTTAAAGGTAACGATCCCATCCCCCGTCTTGGTTGATAATAGCGCGTCCTATCAAAACCGATTCAAACAAGTCGATGACTTAATAGAGCAAGACGTCAAAAACGGGTTTCCAGGTGCGGTATTGTTGGTGATGCAAAACGGCGAAATTATTAAACGCAGTGCATACGGTGACGCCCGTAAATATGCTGATGGTGGCGAATTACTCCCCAGCCCCCAAAAAATGCGCACTGACACCTTATTTGATATCGCTTCGAACACAAAGATGTTTGCTACCAACTTGGCTTTGATGAAGCTGGTAAGCGAAGGCAAACTGGACGTGAATGCGCCAATTGAGCAATACATGCCCGATTACCAAGGTGGCGGCCGTGATACTCGCTTAGTACGAGATTTGCTTACGCATACCGCTGGCTACGCTCCACAAGTGCGTTTTTTCACGCCTGACAACGGCGTAGGCAAGAGCCTATATTCGCAAAACCCACAGCGAACGGACCAGCTATTGCTCAATCGCGTACCCTTTGCCATGGGGCGCAATGTTAAGGCTGTGTACAGTGATACCGATTATATGTTGCTAGGTATGTTGGTTGAGCGATTAACTGGCATGGGGCTAGATGCCTACGTGGAACATCAAATTTATCAACCCTTGGGATTAACCAATACCTTGTTTAACCCATTGTTAAAAGGTCGAGCGAAAGCAGAATTTGCAGCCACTGAAATTCAAGGCAATAGCCGCGGTGGGCGCGTTAGCTTCGATAATATGCGTGAATATGTGTTGCAAGGCGAAGTGCATGATGAAAAAGCCTTTTATTCCCTTGGCGGTGTGGCAGGCCATGCTGGCTTGTTTTCTACGGTGGACGACCTAGCCGTGTTGGGGCAGTTGCTTTTAAATAGCGGAGGCTACGGGCAAACTCAAATATTTGATGAAGCAGTATTACAGCAATTTATCAAACCAGAAGAACGGGACGACAGCTATGGTTTAGGCTGGCGCCGAGCAGGGCATGGGCAAAGCAAGTGGCATTTTGGGCCTTACGCCAGCGCGCAAGCCTATGGGCATACAGGATGGACAGGCACAGTTTCGGTGATTGATCCCAAATACGACTTAGCGATATTTTTACTGACCAATGCACGGCACTCAAAAGTACAAGAAGATGACAGCGGCCATGTGGAGTTCGCAGGTAAAACGTTTGAAACCGGTAAGTACGGCAGTGTTATTAGCTTGGTGTACGAGGCCGTGCTTAACGGGAAATAAACCAGAGTCCCCCTGATCCTAAGGTTACTTTTGAAGACTAATTTTAAGGTAAAAACACTATGACGTTAAGCGGCCCTAACAAGAACAATTCAGTTATCTCAGTCTTATGTTTGTGTGTGATTATGTGGGCGACTATGTGGGCGACAACGTCAGGAGCACAAGTGAAATCAGTCAGTCACGACAAGTCTCAAGATACGTTGCTGAGCGAGGAAAAGGTAGACAGGCAAATACATAACATCATGGATAGCTTAAATATTCCGGGTGTTGCTGTAGGCGTAATTAAAGATGGGCGCATAGTGCTTGAAAAAAGTTATGGCGTAAAAGACATACGCTCTAACGAGCCGCTTAGCAGCCAAAGCCTTTTTAAGATTGCTTCGAATACTAAAGCCTTTACGGCTGCGGCTTTGGCCATCTTAGTCGACGAAGGAAAGCTAAGCTGGGACGACCCAGTTGTTAAGCATTTACCAGATTTTCAGCTGCACGACCCATGGATAAGCGCCCATTTTACCATTACGGACTTACTAACGCACAGAAGCGGACTAGGCCTAGGTGCCGGGGATTTAATGCTTTGGCCTGAACCTTCGAGTTTTAGCCGTGCTGAGGTCGTACATAACCTGCGTTACTTAAAACCCACGGGGCAGTTTCGCGCAGATTACGCTTACGATAACTTGCTATACATAGTGGCTGGAGAAGTCGTTGCCGCAGCAAGCGGGCAACCCTGGGAGCAATTTGTTGAAAAGCGTATTTTTGCCCCTTTAGGTATGCAACATTGTTACGCAGGCCACATACCACAAAAAGAGCGAGCTTTAGCAGCTACCCCTCACGGCATGGTAAACGGCAAGCTGGCGACGATAGAGCGTGATGTCGACACCAGTAAACCCAATGTGTCAGGTGCCGCTGGCGGTATTCAATGCAGTTTAGAAGACATGTTGACTTGGGCCCAAGTGCAGTTAAATAAGGGGAATATAGCAGGTACAAAGCCGCTATTTTCAAGCAAACAGCACCAAGAAATGTGGTCAGCCAAAACGATTATGCCGGTATCTGGCACTGACAAGCGCTACAACAACAGTCATTTTAGTGCTTACGGTTTAGGCTGGCGTTTAAATGACGTCGATGGCAAGTTGCGTGTTCATCACAGTGGCAGCCTTGCAGGCATGTATTCTTATGTGACGTTTTTCCCAGAACTTGATTTAGGCATAGTAGTGCTGACCAACCAGCAATCAAGCGCGGCGCGCAGCGCAATTATGTATACCTTAATGAAACCCTATTTAGGCGATGCGGAAACAGATTGGCTTAATGTATTTGCACCTACTACATCGCCGGCCAACAGCAAAACGGCGCAGAGTAAAGCAAGCACCAGCGATGCTCCAATTAACCTTGCTTCAACTACCTCGGTACAAGCTGTTCCCGTAACAAACCGTTCGCTTAAAACCGCTTTGGGCCTGTATCGCGATAATTGGCTTGGTGATTTCTATATTGAGGAAAACAACGGGCGCATACAGCTCAGATCGACTCGAGTTATAAAGCTGGTGGGCGGGGTGTATGCTGATGAACAAGCTGACCGTTTTTTAGTGCGTTGGGACGACAGAAGCTTAGAGGCAGATGTGTATATCAAACTGCATCGTGACAAGAATAAAGCAATCAGTCATATTGAACTTATCCCTGTGCATGCAGACATTGATTTTAGTTACGATTTTCAAGATTTAAACCTACGTAAGGTTGATGCCTAACTATCTGATTAATAAAGTTTTATTTTGAAGTGTTGAGCGCCTTTTTAGGCGCTCTTTTTTTGCTGAAAATAATTGCTGATTTTTTGCAAAAAAGTGTTGATTAAATCTACATAACGCCTATATTCCGCACCATTATCATTGCCCAGACCATCCTACAGATGTGGCAAGCATGAGCTGTTAATTACCTAATTGATTTTGCTTGGCTTGTTTACTGACCTCCTGTTCTAGATGGCGTGTCCTAAATACAAGTCAAATTGCTATTTGGAGCGCTGTAAACATGTTTAAAACAATTATTGTGGTTGATAACGCCGAAGGCTTCCCTGTTTTAGATGCCACCGTTATTGACTTTGCTCAATACCTTGCCGACTACCCTAAAGTAGGCGAGCCCAAAACCCGTATTATTAACCTTTGTGACACAGATAAATATTTGAGTCAGGGTTACTACTGCTCACTTTTAGCCGAAGCTCGCCAACACAAGGTGTTACCGAGTGTGAATACCATCAATGACTTGAGCGAATCATTAACCGATCAAAGCCAAGTGTTGACCCCAGTGCCTAAATACATGGGCACGGATTTGTACGCGCATATTGATGATGACGTACCGGAAGAGATTTTGCTGTTTTTTGGCTGGTCGCAAAATGAGCGTCATAAACGTATCGCCAAACACGTGTTTGAGCGCTTCCCTGCGCCTATTCTGCGATTAACCTTTAGTCGTGATGATAAAGGCTTAAGTGTGCAGCCAAAGGCGTTAGGTATTCGCGAAATCGACTCTAGCCTGTGGCCTTTGTTCGCAGAGCGCTTAGAACACTTTACGCAAAAGTATTGGCGTAGTCGCAGTCAAAAGAAACGTTTTCGTTGGGACATGGCGATTTTGGTGAACCCAGAAGAAAAGACCGCGCCTAGTGATAGCAAAGCGATTCAGAACTTTGTAAAAGCAGCAGAGCAAGTAGGTATTAGTGCTGAGGTGATCACGGCCAAACAAGGGCCAATGATCAGTCAATTCGATGCCTTGTTTATTCGTGAAACGACTGCGATAAATCACCACACTTATCAACTTGCCCGTAAAGGTGAGCAGGAAGGTTTGGAGGTGATTGATGATGCAACCTCGATTTTACGCTGTTGTAATAAGGTATTTTTGCATGACGCTTTTAGCTACAACAAGGTGCCCTCGCCAAAGAGCCGCTTTGTGTCGAACGCTAGCGATCAGACCTGCGAACTTCTGGAAGCAGAATTCGATTATCCTATGGTACTGAAGTTACCTGAGAGCTCGTTTTCGATCGGGGTATGTAAAGTAGACAACCTAGTGGAGCTTAAGCTCAAGCTAGTAGAAATGTTACGCCAGTCCGCTTTGGTGTTGGTGCAAGAGTTTGTATACACAGACTTTGATTGGCGCATAGGTGTGTTAAATGGCCGTGCTATTTACGCTTGTCGTTACTTTATGGCGCGCAACCATTGGCAAATTTACAACCATAGCTCGAAGAAGCACTTCTCTGGTGATTTTGAGACCTTGCCGACCTTTGAAGTGCCTAAACCCGTGCTTGATGCAGCGATAAAAGCCAGTGCCATCGTGGGCAAAGGGTTATACGGTGTGGATATCAAACAAGTGAACAACCAGGTGTTTGTGATTGAAGTCAACGACAACCCAAGCTTAGAGTCAAAAGTAGAAGATCTCTATTTGGGTAAAGAGTTGTATATGTTGGTGATGCAAGAGTTCGCTAACCGTCTTGAGTTACGAGGCAAATAAGATGTCCCTTGGGCACAAATTACAGCAAGAACAGCCAGCATTGAGTGATGCTACTTCTATGAATACTGCACAGTTTAGCAGTGTGAAAAGCGTGAGCGTGCGCAACGCCCACGTGGATGACATCACGCAGTTGGTGGCCCTAGAGAACGCCAGTTTTGAATCTGACCGATTAAGCCAGCGCCGCTTTATGCACTGGTTAAAAGCCACAAGTAGCCACCGCGTTTTTATGGTCGCGACCGAAGGCGCAAACGTGCTGGGTTATGGCTTGGTCATTATGCGCAAAGGCACACGTTTGGCGCGCTTATACTCTATTGCAGTAAGCAGTACTGCCCAAGGAATGGGAGTGGGTAAAAAACTGCTACTGGCTCTTGAGCAGAAAACCCTAGAGCAAGACAAACTGTTTATGCGTCTTGAAGTGGCGACGAACAACACGGGAGCCATTAAATTATACGAGAGTTTGGGTTATCGCACCTTTGGTACATACGCCAATTACTATCAAGGCTCGATTGATGCCCTGCGCATGCAAAAGCCGATTCGCCAGAGTTTGTCGTTGCAAACGCTGCCTGAATATCCTTGGTATCAGCAGACCACTGAGTTTACCTGTGGGCCTTCATCTTTAATGATGGCCATGGCGAATCTAAAGGGCGAGCTGGACATGTCACAATCTTTGGAGTTGGATATTTGGCGGCAAGCGACCACCATTTTTATGACCTCAGGACACGGAGGCTGCCATCCCATCGGATTAGCTTTGGCCGCTCATCATTTGGGCTTTGAGGTAACAGCTTATGTGAATACAAAAGCGCCATTGTTTATAGACGGTGTGCGCAGTGAGCACAAAAAACACATCATGCAGGCAGTGGATCGGCAATTTTTACAACAAGCACAAGCCAGTGGAATAAATATCATTTACACCGATCCTGACCTTAAAGCCTTACAGAGCGGCTTAGAGAACGGCGCGGCGGTGATTAGCTTAATTAGTACTTATCAGCTTGATGGGAAAAAAATACCGCACTGGGTAACAGTTACACACATAGATGAAGATTGTTTGTATCTTCACGACCCAGATCCAGACGATTTACACCCACAACCGATGGATTGTCAGCATATTCCCATCGCTCGAGAAGATTTTTTTAGTATGTCGGCGTTTGGTAAAAGTAAATTACGAACAGCATTACTGATTTACAAAAAGTAGCATTAAATCATATGGTTGTGGTTATTCTGGCCTAAGTTAACAGGCCAGAATTAAGTGTTGTGACCTCGAGCTTTACTAAATGTGAGCTGAAAATGAGCTAAAAGTGCGGCGATCCAAATCAACAAGTAACGCGTAAAACAAGTAATTTGCCAAGTTGTGCTCTTTTGGTCTGACGTTTGCTTAAGTAGTCAATTGAACAAAAGTACCCAATTGTATATTTAACCTGAGTTGGCTTGTGATCTCTCCCATGCTCAAAGTATGGCTGTGATATAGTAGAAACAGATAAATACTGTCTAATCACATATGAGGGTAAGCAATCAGTTTACTCTACAGTAACGGGTAATCCATTAGCGATTTAATATGGCCTCAGGGCCGACATAATAACTAAAGCAAAAAATTTGGATTATCAGTACTCAAAAAGAAGGAATCAGCGTGTCTCAAATACTATTAGTCGATGATGATAAGGAATTTACCGACGTAGCAAGTAATATTATCGAGTTTTTAGGTCATGACGTCGAAATTGCCAACTGTTTAGAAGAAGCTTACAACTGTATCGAGTTTCAACGCTTCGATCACATATTGCTCGACTTTATGTTACCTGATGGTAGCGCGTTGCATTTAATAGACAAGTTAAACACGCAAGATAAAGTGCCATTTGTTACCTTGATTACTGGTCACCCATCGGTCAAAAGCATTATTTCTGGGATGTGCGGCCCTAATGTGAATTACTTGGTAAAACCCTTGCAGCGTGAAGATCTCGAATTGGTGTTATCTGTTAAAACCAAGGCCACCAAGAAGGCTAAATCGTCTGCTATTACCAAACATTTTGGTTGTTTAGTCGGCGAATCAGCGCCGATGCAAGAACTTTACGAAATGATCGAGCGAGTGGGTAAAACCAACGCCAATGTCATGTTAATGGGTGAAAGTGGTGTTGGTAAAGAGGTTGTGGCCCATGCCATACATACCGCCAGTAATACTGAAGGCCCTATGGTGGCGACCAACTGTGGTGCGCTGTCACGTGAACTGATTGGTAGTGAGTTATTTGGCCATGAAAAGGGTTCGTTTACCGGGGCGGTAGGGCGCAAAATTGGTGTGTTTGAGCAAGCTCAACAAGGCACCTTATTTCTTGATGAAATAACCGAAATGCCGTTAGAAATGCAGCCTAACTTGTTACGTGTGCTTGAAAGCAAACGTGTTACCAGAGTGGGGGCTGTAAAAGACATACCCGTTGATTGCCGAGTGATATCAGCTACCAACCGTACCGTTGACGATATTGCACAAAGCAAGGTGCTGCGTGAGGATATCTATTTCCGTTTAGCTGTTTTCCCTATCACGATACCGCCACTTCGTGAGCGCTTAGCTGATATCCCATTGTTGGCGACTGCCTTTATCGAGCAGTTGAACGCTGAAAATGATACTAATTTCGAATGGAAAAATGCACAGCTTGATCAGCTGAAGTCTTACGCATGGCCGGGAAACATCCGTGAATTGCGTCACGCTATTCATCGTGCTTTCATAATGAGTGACCCAACTGGTACGGAAGTGACTTTGCCGAAAAACTTTGAATCGCCGTTCGCTAAAAATCAAACATCGACTAACCAGGTTACTGCTGGGCAAACTATTGATGATGTTGAAAAAGAATTGATTCGCGTCACTTTAGAAAAGGTAGAAGGTAATAAAACGCTCGCTGCCGAAATGCTGGGGATCAGTACTAAGACCTTATATAACCGTTTAAATGCTTGGGAAAACCAAGCTCAAGGGTAAATCATGCAACCAACACAAGAAACGCCGCCCGTTACCACAAATACCTTGATACACGACGTGCGTAACCCGTTGAATCGTATCTCAATGCAGGCTGAGATGGTGAAACTTGTGTTGGAGAATGACATGCCTAAGGAAAAGGCGATAGCCGCTTTAGACAAAATCCTTATTGCCTGCCAAGACAGTAGCGCAGCATTGCAAAAGTTGTCTGAGCATTCGCGTACAAACAACAACGGATAAGTGCTTACTGTTGGCTAAATGATTGTAAGTCAAATTAGTGCAAGGCAAATTAGTGCAAGGCAAATTACCCATTCAAAAATGATGTTTAAGGGATACAAATGCAAGTAAAACGCTTGTTTGGCAACACAACGGCAACATGGATCATCATCTCGATAATCGTTGTGGGTATCATAGGCATTAATCTGTCTATTGCTTTGAATACGGTGAATCAACTTTCCTCGGTGCAGAACAGCCTAGATAAAACAAGCAATATAATTGTCCGTCTTGAAAGCCTTCACTTGTCTGTGGTGGTTGCTGAATCTGGCCAACGTGGCTACCTGCTTACGGAGTACGAGGAGTACTTGAACCCCTATCATGCAGAACTACAAAACCTCGACGAAAAAATCGCTTTGGTGAAAGACATCGATTCTGAGGTTGCAGGGCAAACGGAGCGTATTGCAGAGATGTTAGTGCTGGTGGATGCAAAGATAAACGAGCTTACCAGTACGGTTGATTTAGCCTTGGAAGAGCGCGAAAAAACGGCGTTGCGGCAAATTATGACCAACCGTGGGCGCGATCTTTATCGTGAAATTCGTAAATCAATGCAGCACTTAATCGACAACGAATACCGTCATCGCCAAGAACTCTACGCACAACTGAAGCAGATCCAAAGAGATGCCAAAGTCAATTTCGGCATTTCAGCGATCACCAGTGGTTTACTGGTGATAGGTATGTTTTTAATGGCGCGTATCAACTTGACCATTAGCAACCGCTATCAGGACGATTTAGAAGAACAGAACGAATTGTTGCAAGAGAAAGTGACCTTGCGCACCCAAGAATTAACCGTCTATTCTGAAGAGCTTTCCCGAAGTAACCGTGAGCTAGAAGATTTCGCTTTTGTTGCTTCGCATGACCTTCAAGAACCTCTGCGTAAGATCCAAGCATTCAGCGACAGACTCACCACTATATATAAAGATAAGCTAGACGATCGTGGCGTTGACTATATCAAACGTATGACTTCAGCTGCATTTCGCATGTCGACCTTAATCAATGATTTACTTGAATTTTCTAGGATTACTACTCGAGGAAAAGACTTTGTTGAGGTAGAGTTAGACAGCGTTTTAGACGAAGTGTTAGGTGATTTAGAAATTGCCATCAGCGAAAGTGGGGCACAAATTGATATTGAGCCTTTACCGAAAGTCTGCGCTGATCCTAGTCAAATGTATCAGCTGTTTTTAAATGTGTTGTCTAATGGTTTAAAGTTTCGCAAAGCGGATGTACCACCCAAGATTACTATTACGGTGGAAGATAAAACACTGCACGATGAGCTTCAGCACATTGATGTGCCCAGTTGCATCATTACCATAAAAGACAACGGCATTGGTTTCGAGCAAACCTATGCTGATAAGATATTTTCGCCGTTTCAGCGCTTGCACGGACGAACGGCGTACAAGGGCACTGGCATAGGTTTAGCCGTGTGCCGCCGAATTGTTGAGCGACACGGAGGAACTATTTCCGCTCTAAGTGCCCCAAATGAGGGTGCTCAGTTTACCGTTAGCTTGCCAATTGATGCTGTCGTCAACAAATACATGGGAGAGTAAAATGCCGTATTCAAAAGCAAAACCAATCGTAATCTTAATGGCTGACGATGATGAAGATGATCGCCTGTTAGCTCAAGATGCATTGCGTGAGAGTCGCGTATTAAATGAGCTACATTGCGTTGAGGACGGCGTAGAGCTGTTAGAATACCTACGTAAAGACGGTAAATACAGTGAGCCTGATGCTGCCCCGCGACCAGGGTTGATTTTGCTGGATTTAAACATGCCGCGCATGGACGGACGTGAAGCGCTCGAGCAAATTAAGCTCGACCCAGAGTTGCGTAGTATTCCCATCGTCATTTTAACCACGTCAGCACAAGAGGAAGACATGGTAAAAGGTTACGATTTAGGAGCGGCCTCGTATATTACCAAACCGGTTACCTTTGAAGGGCTTGTCGCTTTGATGAGCGCCTTGGGTAAGTACTGGGTTGAGTTTGTAGAGCTACCTACTAGCAACAACTAAGGCAACGCAGCCCATGTCCCCATTAGTTTCACGCTTATTGTTAGTCGAAGACGATGAAGATGATTACATTCTTGCTCGTGATTATATTGAGCAATTCAGCACTTTGGCGTTTGAAATTGATTGGGTGACAAACCAACAAGATGCGTTAGCTAAGATGGCCGAAAACCGTCACGACATTTGCTTGTTAGATTACCAACTGGGGGCTGAGAACGGTTTAACCGTGTTGAAACTCGGTATAGAAGCAGGGTTTACCTCACCGATTATTATGCTGACCGGCCAAGCGGATGAAGAAGTAGACATGGCTGCTTTGGACGCAGGGGCGGTTGATTACATAATAAAAAGTGAGCTCAGCAGCAGTCGTTTTGCCCGAGCCATACGCTATGCGCTGGCGCGACGTGAAATTGAAAAAGAACGGGTCGACCGGCTTAAAGCCGAGGCTGAAAACCGATCTAAAGATAGATTTTTAGCCCACCTTAGTCACGAATTACGCACTCCGCTAACGTCGATTCTTGGTTATACCGAACTACTGATGGACTCAAAAGTAGGCCAGTCAGCCCAGTCTGAATTATCCATTGTATTAAATAACAGCAAGCATTTATTGAGCTTGCTGAATAACATGTTGGATTTATCCAAAATTGCTGCGGATAAGCTTGAGTTGAACCTCAGTGAAGTCAACCTCGACGCCATGATAGCTGACGTGTATGCGCTGATGACGATCCCCGCTACGGATAAAGGGCTAACACTTACAGTGAGTTCTGCCACGCCATTGCCGCTAAAAATCACCACTGATGCGACACGCTTTCGTCAGGTGCTTATCAACCTCATTAGTAACGCTATCAAGTTTACTGAAAAAGGCAGTGTAAACGTTAGTCTGTGGAGCGAAAAACGCAACGAAACGGATTACTTGTACTTCACCGTTGCTGATACCGGCATTGGTATTCCCAAAAATCAGATTGGTTGTATTTTTAAACCGTTTGAACAAGTCGCGGATGTAGTCTCAAGGAATCAAGGTGGTAGCGGCTTAGGGTTAGCGATTTGCAACGAGCTAGTGTCAAAAATGGGCGGTGAAGTAAGCTTAACTTCTGAATTTGGCAAGGGTAGCTGTTTTACTGCATATATTGAAACAGGCGATGTTAGCCAAGTGCCTTATGAAGTGTTGAAATTCGATAGCAAACCGTTAATGGCCAAAGAAGTAAATAATCAAAGTTACCAGGGCAAAGTGCTTGTGGTTGACGATGTGAATGATATCAGGATGCTAGTGGGCCACATGCTTTCAGGAATGGGCTTGCATGTGGAGTACGGCAAAAATGGCTTGGAGGCACTTGATAAGATTAACGACGCTCGCAATGAAAGCGCACCCTATGATTTGGTTTTAATTGATATTCATATGCCCGTTATGGATGGCTCAGAAGCCATTAAACACATCAGGAGTAATGGTATTGATACTCCGATAGTAGCCATGACAGCCGCCACAATGAAAGGCGTGCGTGATCAGTTAATTTATCAAGGCTTCACAAATGTGATTGAAAAGCCGATAAACCCTGAGTCGTTAATGGTCGTACTAGGAACTTACCTACAGCCCGGTACAGCAGAAAAACGGCTATCACCAGATGATAATCAAATTGAGTTAAGCAGCACGACTGAACCCAGTGAACAGCATATCTTGTTGGTAGAAGATGACGCTGATGCTGCGGATATCACAGCCTTGTTGCTCGAAAAATTAGGTGTAGATGTACATATTGCTCATTCAGGAAAAGAGTGTTTAGCCGTGTTTAGTCAGCGCAATGATTGGAGTAAAGTGCTGATGGATTTAAACTTACCGGATGCTAATGGCCTAAAGCTAGCGAAAGAGTTACGTAAGAACGCACCACAGCTTGAGATGGTGCTGTTAAGCGGCGAAGAGCCCGATAGCGCCGAAATGGCCGACGCTGATATTTCAAAATTTATCTTAAAACCCATCAACAAACAGGTCTTAACTGATTTAGTTAAAGGCTAAAACAGCGCGTACTAACGCTGTCTTCCCAGTGGTAAATCGTTCATTCCCAGAGAACTAAGCTCCTTGCACAGCCTGTGTTTGTAGGGCTTCTTTCGTGTTTATAACAATTCCAATAAAGAATTACCCACTGAGCAAAAATTTAAACGGACTGGGTATTACATGCCCTGCGGGCTTTGTGCTGCGCTCTCGGTATTTGAAAGGGAACAACCATTACTACATAACGACGCCTTAATCAAAAACCGCTGGACGCATTCTGAGACGGTCACTTGTTAATGCGGATTGATATTACTGCTCACCCGCGCCTTAGCTGGACGCATTCCCTGTCGTCACTTACTAATGCGGGTGCATACTTCGGGATTAAATTGAATCCGTTGGGGCCACAGATAGTAGCAGTATCAAGTGTGGTTTAACGCACGGCCCCAACGAAAGGGGTAGAGAATTAGCGTAATGACTTCGACCTAGTTAGTAGGGCGATTGCCATGAGGCTAATTCAACAATTTTTTTCACGCTGCTTGTCAGCAGCTTGTATATAATGCTTAAAGCAATTTCTATGCAAATTTTTAACTATATGATTTTTATGGTTAATATCTTTTGCTGTTGTTTTTTTGTGCACAAGCTTGTGAAAGATTGCGACACTTTTGATCGTATTTAGCTATGCACACTGTTTCCTGTTCATGCTCTTATCTATGACGCCGGTGACGTGCTTTTACGCTTCACAAACTTCTTCAACAACACGGGCAGCAAAGTCGTGTCGGTTATAAACGCCAGTAGCATTGCTAAACTAGTGAGTAAGCCGAACAGAATGCTGGGTACGAAGTCGGAAAAGCTCAACAATGAAAAGCCAATGGCGATAATTGTTGTGGTGTAAATCAGTGCATAACCTACCGATTTAAAGGTTTTATCGATGGCAGCTTGATTGTCTGCATCGTTGTGCGAATTACGCCCGTTTAACTCTTCTAAGTAGCGATGAACGAAGTGTATGGTGTCATCTACTGCAATACCCATTGCAATAGCGGAAATAGTGATGGTCATTAAGTCCAGCGGAATGCTCAACCAGCCCATCACACCTAAGATCACCAGCGTGGTCAGTATGTTCGGTAAGACGGCAATCAAGGCCACTTTTATCGAGCGGAATATCACCAACAAAACAACAAAAAGAGCACAAAAGACTAAGCCTAGCGTCATTATTTGTGAGGCGAATAAGCGTTGTAAAATATCTTGATAAAGAACAAAGAGATTAGTCAGACTGTAGCTGTCAGGCGAAATATCAAGCATGTCTAAATCGCTACGAAAGGTCTCTAAAAATTCTGCGCGATTAAAGTTTTCCGTACTGTCTTGAATACGTGTGCTAATGCGCAACTGGTTATTTTCTGGGTTAAAGTAAGCACCAAGCAGCTGATCTGTTAAAGACTCATCAAGCAATTTATAAATAACAGTCAATTCGTATTCTGTAAGCGGTTTGCCTTGATTAATTTTTTTGGCTAACTCGGTGAAATTGACCACAGAGGTAATATTACCTGTTGCGTCATACTGGCGCATAACATGTTGAATTTTTTGCAGTGTTTGAATGGTTTTAGCGCTCATGACTAAGTCATCACGACGCTCGTCCTCAGGGATCGTATAAATTAAATCTAACGGAGTAGAGCCACCAAATTCCTGATCAATAAACTCTAATTCCGTACGTACCTGAGTAGACTCTTTGAAGTAGTTCAGAAAACTGTTTTCTACATCCAGTTTCAAGATCCCAAATATCGCTCCGCCACCAACAACCAATGTGGTCAGTACAATAAAGGTAGGAAATTTGAGAGTAAACCCGCTTATAGACGACACAATATATCGACTAAATCGACTCTCGTGACTATCGCCTTTACGCTTAAATGAGGCAAGCACAGCGGGAAATAACAGCAAACTGACACAGATAGAGACACCCATGGCAACTATCATCATCCAGCCAAAACTCACTACTGGTTGAATGCCACTAAATATGAGAGAGGCAAAACCCACACTGGTAGTAATACCTGCATATAAGCAAGGCTTGAATTTGTTGATAAACGTTTGACGCAGTAATGCTTGCTGGCTTGCCTCGTCATCGGCTTCTTCCCTTTGCCTAAACTCTACAATAAGGTGCACCACCACTGCTAAGGTCAGTATGAGTTGCAGGGCGATAAAGTTTGATGAAATGACCGTCGCTCTCAAATCCAGTAAGCCAAACAACCCTACGGTTAATATGACGCTCAATCCACAGCATAAAAGCGGAAGAATCACCCAGCGAATTTTTCTGAACAATAGGAACAAGATCACACAAATCGCTAAACCAATGGCGCTACCAAAAATGGTTAAGTCGCTTTGAATAATGTCGATCATCTGTTGGCCGAGCACATACGCGCCGCCCAAATATAAATCTGAATCATCTTTATACGGCTTGATGATCTGGTAAATTTGCTTAATTTCTTGCTGACGGGTTTCTTTCAGCTTTTCTTCTATGGGCTGTGCTTTGGTCTTTAAGGCCTCTATTTTCTGTTCGTCTTGCTCACTCAGTTCGCCATCTTCATTATCAAGGATCTTTTTTTGAATCGCGATTATTTGGCTTTGGATATCAAGCAGTTCTTTATTGGGTTTAAAGACAATCTGCATCGCCGTGGCGGTTTGGTCTTGATTGACTAATAAATCAGTGAACAGAGGATGGTCTGTAAAAACCTCACGCATTTTTTCAGCAGAATAGCGATTTGCCTGCCACGTCAGTTGGTCTGGCTCAAGGTTAGGGTCTAATTCATCCGTCAGCGTCAACAGGGGAACATTTAGTATATTGGTCACTTCGCCTACTCTGGGAAGCGCTGTTAGCTCACTTGAAATCTGCTGAATATCATTGAAGGTTCGTTGACTGAATAGCGCATGGTTTTTCGGCTTGTACGCTACCAAAATAAATTCTTGCGGGGAGAACCGTTCATTCACTACTTGGGTTTCAACGAATAACTTATTGTTTTTAATAAGTAAGGTGTCTGCCGATGCATCAATTTTAAATTGCTGTGCAGACCAAGCCGCCAAACCACCTAAAATGGCAAAAGCCAATAATATTAGCTTTGCATGTCGAATTATAAAGTCAGCTAAAAATCTACTCATTCAGTGTTTACTCCTGTGACGATGCGGGGGCATCGTCTGCTAACTCTGACGGTGTGCTAGTAGCATTGTTGTCATTCGTGCTTGGCTCAACATTTTGCGGCTCTTGGTTTTCTGCTGGGTATTGCTGGTCACGCAACATACTTTGCATGTACAAATTTCGGAAAAACACATAAGGATCATCTGTTTCTTTACGTAGTTCTTCATAGGTCGGGGCTTCGGGCGCAAAGGCATGAAAACCACCATATGATTGAATATATAAAGTCTCTGGACTTTCGGCAGCATATTGAATGGGGTGAAAAACGGATTCTGTGATGGTGGAAAAGCCATTGCGCAGATCCGATTGTCCCAATATTGGGAGCACGAGATAACTGCCATAACCCACATCATATTTCACTAAGGTGTCGTTGATTGTGGACACGTTCTCGTCTATCTCAAACCAAGCCGTTGCTGGGTCGAAAAAGCCTAGTAGCCCGACGGTAGAGTTGATAAGGAAGCGACCAATGCTTTTTCCGCTGTCACTTACTTCCCCTTGAAACAACTGATTAAGGGCGTTAAGGGGCTCGCGAATATTGCCAAAGAAATGACCAACACTGGTTCGTACAGGATCGGGAACCACATTCGTGTAGCCTTTTGCAGCTGGAATTAATACGTACTCAAACAATTTGTCGTTAAAGGCGAAAATAGGGCGATTGATGAACTCTAGAGGATCGTCGAACGCGATATTCTCACTGTTACTGACTCCCTGTGCATTGTTCTGTGCTGGATAACTGACCACGGTAGGCTCAATGGTTTGCTCTCCATGTGAACTATTGACGACCAGTTCGCTGCCAGCTTTATTAGAAATCTCGGCCTGTTCGGGCGCTTGTTGCGGCGAGTGTGTACTACATGCGCTCAGGAATAATGACGCGCTGAGTAAACTCCCTGAAATGAACTTTTTCAAAAGGTGATGAGTTAGCAAACTGTTATTCCTCTTTATATAACTGCGAGAGCGTCACGTGGTACCAGCGCTTCAAGCAAAATTGTCGTAAAGACCGTTATTGTTATTGAATAATTTTGTCTTTACGCAATAGGATATGTGCAAATATACAAAATCCGTTCCATTCATAACTATCTGTTTTATATGTTTAAATTTTAATTTTCTCAGTCTGTCAGGGTTTACGTGGGAAAAATATACCTAGTCGTTGCGACAAAGTTACCGATTTAGCTGACTTTCTTCTCAAGCATGGGGAGCCTATTGTTAAATAGCCAGAGTAAGCGTAATTTTTCTTATATTTATCAATTGCTTGCTGTTTGTGGTTTGGTACTTGCTATGTGTTGCCACGAAATGTGAAATAGCTTCCTAAGGATGACTCATGCAGTACAAATCAGTGTTATTTGGTCTTTTTGCCACGCTTTCTCTTATATCGTTAGGGGGGTGTTCTACCACTACCGATGCAACTGTCACTCAAAAGCGTCAGGCAGTACAAACAATGAACGACAAAGTACTCACAGAATTATTTGCCTTGAAGCCCAGTGTGCGATCGCAAATCAATAGTGCGCCTGGGTATGCCGTGTTTGATAATGCCAACGTTAATCTTATTCTGGCGAGTTTTGGCGGTGGCTATGGTGTTGTAACCGACAACCAAACAGGCCAACAAACCTATATGAAAATGGCTGAGGTGGGCCTAGGGCTCGGAGCAGGAATTAAAGACTTTCGGGTTGTGTTCGTGTTTCACAACGAAGCCGTAATGTCGCGTTTTGTTGAGAAAGGCTGGGCGTTTGGTGCTCAAGCTGATGCTGCGGCTAAAGCGGGTGACAAAGGCGCTGCGAAAGGAGGCGAGGTGACCGTCGATAACATCACCATTTATCAATTGACCGAAAGTGGCTTGGCGCTACAAGCGACAGTAAAAGGCACCAAGTACTGGAAAGACGACGAGCTTAATTAAGCTCGTTCGGCTTTTGTCCACACTTGCTATTATCGGCGCTTGGTTAAAACCCACGCCTGGTGGTTCTAACCAGCCTAGCTAATAACGGGTGCTGATTCAGTGAGGCTCAGTTACGGTTTTGCTGTATCTGCGCTACTTGAAGGCTTTGCAGTGGTTTCACCGGCTGCATTTAAGGTGTGAATTTGGCCGACTTGCAATAAAGGCGCGGCATCTAGCGCTTCGGCGTCCATCATTTTTGCGATGCGTTGCATGGTGGAAACAAGCTGGGTCTGTTCCCATTCGTCTAATGACTCAAAGCGGTTAATAAAATGTTCTTGCAGCAAGGTGGGTGCATTATTAAAAGCACTAGCGCCAGATTCTGTTAAACGAACGCCGACTTTGCGTTTATCTATTTGTGAGCGCTCTCTGACCACGTAACCACGGGCCTCCAAGCGATCAAGAATGCTGGTTACAGTCGCCGAGCTTAAGTTGATATGGCTGGCAATGTCTTTCACCATAACATCATCGTTATTGTAAATTTCTTGCATTACGATCAACTGAGGACTAGTCAAACCAGACTCTTTACTGAGTTTTTTTGAATAGAGGTCTATGGCCCGTATTACGCGTCTTAGTGACACTAGTAACTCATCGTATTTTTTCATTGCTGCTACCTGCTCTGACGTTAATCGCGAACCCTAGCAAATTTTAGCTTGAATGCAACCTAAAGCACTTTTTCTCGCATTAAAAAGTGTAAATGGCAAATAACGCTCTAGCGTTGAAGTCATCTGTGCTGGCGGCGATCTAACTTACTCTATTTATACTGTTTTTTCAGACTCGGGCTAGCTTTTACCCCCTTTAGATCCAGATTTAGATTTGATCTTTGGACAGTAATTGAGCATAATACTTCGTGTACTAATTAATTGACCTGTAATTATCAGTGCACAACTTATCATTCATTTACGGAGATAAAATGAAAACGCTTAAAGCGATTGGCAATACGCTTACTAAACCTGCCACTTTACTGATTAGCACTATTTTTCATAAAACGAGTTTTTGGCTTTTGACCTGCATTTCTTTACTCGTCCTCGCTACTCACAACCAGTCTCGCGCTCGCACCAAAAGCCAAACCTCCGCTAGCCACTAATTAATACAATATGAGTTATATTTCTTTAGCAGTATATTTTATCGCTATGCTGGGGATAGGCGTGTTCGCTTATCGCCGTTCTACTAGCGATATGTCTGGATATATCTTGGGCGGCCGTCAAGTTAGCCCCCAGGTTACCGCGCTTTCTGCTGGTGCTTCTGATATGAGCGGCTGGATGCTCATGGGGTTACCAGGTGCTATGTTCGTTGGTGGCTTTGATAGCATGTTTATTGCTATCGGTCTGCTTATCGGGGCGTTGGCTAATTATATTTTGGTAGCGCCTAAGCTGCGGGTGTACACAGAAGTGGCGAACGACGCTTTAACCATTCCTGAATTCTTTGCGAAACGCTTTAACAATAAAGCCAGCAGTATTCGCATTATTTCAGCTGGTATTATTGTGATGTTCTTCACGCTATACACATCAGCTGGATTAGTCGCGGGTGGCAAGCTTTTTGAATCGGCTTTCGGATTAGATTATCAGCTTGGCCTTTTCATCACGCTAGGTGTGGTGGTGTCTTATACCTTGTTAGGTGGCTTTTTGGCTGTGTCTCTGACGGATTTTGTCCAAGGTTGCATTATGTTTATTGCTCTGGCGTTAGTGCCCATTGTGGCATACCAGCAATTTACAGATAGCAGTGAAATGCTTGGGTTTGCCTATCAATCTATTCCGTCATTCTCGCAGACAATGAGCGATATCACCTGGTTAGGGTTGTTATCTAGCTTGGCGTGGGGATTAGGCTACTTCGGACAACCGCATATTATTGTGCGTTTTATGGCTATCCGCTCGGTGCCGGCTGTTAAAACGGCTCGAAACATAGGTATGAGCTGGATGACAGTGACCATTATAGGCGCTCTATCAACAGGTCTAGTGGGTGTGGCTTATGCGAATAAATTTAATTTAGCGGTTGATGATCCAGAAACCATCTTCATTATATTTTCTGAGCTGCTATTTAATCCGATAATCAGTGGCTTCTTATTAGCCGCTATTTTAGCCGCCATTATGAGCACCATTTCGTCTCAATTGTTGGTGTCAGCCAGCTCGCTCACGGAAGATATTTACCGCTTGAAAGCTGGAAATGAAGTGAGTGACGAGCAAACCGTAAAAATGGGGCGGTACGGGGTTGCAGGTGTAGCAATCGTCGCGTTGTTATTATCACTGGATAGTAACAATAGTATTTTATCATTGGTCAGTAATGCGTGGGCTGGATTTGGCGCCGCATTTGGACCATTAGTGTTGTTTTGCTTATACAAAGCAAATTTAACTCACAAAGCAGCAGTAGCAGGGATTATTTCTGGTGCCGTAACCGTTTTGGTTTGGATTTATGCACCGCTACTACCCGATGGACAAGCACTCTCTAGTGTGATGTATGAAATTGTTCCGGGCTTTATTGTTAGTGCGGGTGTTATCTGGCTTGTTAGTAAATTTGGTGAAGAACCAAGTCAAGCCACAGCCGCCATGTTCGATGAAACCAATCAGGTTTTAGCTAAACAACATTCAAATTAAGGAAACATTCAATGGATCTTTCACAATGGAAACGCGTTGTAATTAAAGTAGGCAGCGCGCTAATCGCACCTAACCGTAAAGGGTGCAGTAGTCATTACTTACTTAGCATAGCGCAGTTTATTGTGCGCTTAAGAGCCAACGGTGTTCAGGTTGTTCTTGTCTCCTCAGGCTCTGTTGCAGCAGGCTCACATTTATTCCCAGAAACCGACAAGGTTGATATCGCCTTGAAAAAAGCGATGGCCGCTGCAGGACAAACTGAAATGATGGCCACTTGGGACAGACTTTTTGACTTCCCTACGGCACAGATTTTACTTACTCACGGTGATTTACGTGACCGCGAGCGTTATGTGAGTATTCGCGAAACGACATTCTCGTTGTTAAATAACGGTGTGTTACCGATTATCAATGAAAATGACACAGTCACCACAGATGATTTAAAAGTGGGTGATAACGATAATCTATCCGCTATGGTGGCCGCTTCTGCAGACGCAGATGCGTTGATTATTTGTTCTGACGTTGACGGTTTATACGACAAAAACCCGAATACCCATGATGATGCGGTATTGCTTCCCGAGGTGACAACAATTGATAGTCGTATTTTTGCCATGGGCGGCGGTGCAACGAGTGCGGTAGGCACAGGGGGCATGAAAACCAAAATTGAGGCGGCTGAAAAAGCCACTTCTCATGGTATTGATACGTTCATTGTTAATGGTTTTAAAGCTACGACCTTTAATACCTTGCTTGAAGGTAAAAACCCCGGCACGCACTTTAGACCGTATGCCAAACCAATGCAGGAAGACGTGCATTGGATGACTCACACCGCATCAGAGCAAGGTGAAGTTGTAGTGGATAACGATTTTGATACCACATTTGCGGCAGAGGGTGAACAGCTCACCAGTGACGAAATTGTCGAAGTAAACGGTAATTTCTCTGTGGGTGACACCATTTTATTGAGAAAAGATGATGGAACGCGCATAGCGAAAGCACGTTCAAACTACAGCAGTTGTTTGCTGAGTTTCATTGCGGACCAAGATGATCGGGAATTCGCCGATGAATTCCAAAATAAAACAGGTCCTATCATCTCGAAGAAAAATATCGCTGTATTGGAGAAACAATAAGCATGATTAAAGAATTAGCGCAAAACGCAGCAAAAGCTGCAAAAGTACTTGCAGTATTAGACGAAAAAACCAAAAACCAAGTTTTACAAGACATGGCAGATGCACTGCGAACCAACGCAGAAGTCATTTATGCAGCCAACAAAATGGATCTTGCTCAAGCGGAGAAAGACGGTTTAGGTGCAGCTATGATCGACCGTTTAACGTTAAATGAAGAACGTGTTGAAAGCATGGCGGCCGGTATTGAAACCATAGTGTCTTTACCCGACCCAGCAGGTCTTGAGCGTGTTGTGGGTGAGCGCCCCAATGGCTTGAAGATCAGCAAAATGCGCATCCCATTAGGTGTGGTGTGTATGATTTATGAAGCTCGTCCAAATGTAACTGCAGATGCAGGTGCCTTGTGTTTCAAATCTGGTAACGGGGTTATTTTACGTGGTGGTAAAGAAGCGTTAGGAAGCAGTAAAGCAATTGCTGCTGTGTTACAAGACGTCTTGCAAAAGCACAATTTACCCATTGAATTAATCACAGTGGTACCGGATCCTGACCGCGAGTTGATGATGGAGCTGATGCAACAAGACGAGTATATCGACGTGATTATTCCGCGCGGTGGTGAAGGATTAATTCGTCACGTAACTGACAACAGTAAAATACCTGTTATTCAACACTTCAAAGGGGTGTGTCATCTTTACATAGACAAAGACGCAGATTTACAGACTGCCATAGATTTGTTGGTCAACGGTAAGACCCATCGTACTGGCGTGTGTAATGCACTAGAAGGTTTGATTGTACATAAAGATATTGCGGACTCATTTTTACCACTTGCAGCCGCAGCATTACAAAGCAAACAAGTTAAGATCAATGCCAGTGCTAAAGCTGCTGGTTACTTTGAAAACCCAACAGTCATAGAAGACGATGCGTTCGGTGAAGAATACTTAGATCTTGAAATTGCAGTGGGTATTGTTGATGACCTTGACGCCGCCTTTGAGCATATATCGCGCTTTGGTAGCCATCACACAGAAGTTATCTGTACTAAGAATGAGTTAACCGCCAAGCGTTTTCAGCGCACAGTAGATGCGTCTGTGGTCATGGTGAATGCGTCATCGCGTTTTTCAGATGGTAGTGAATTAGGCTTAGGTGCTGAAATCGGCATCGCGACGACTAAACTACATGCTTACGGCCCTATGGGTCTTGAATCTCTAACCGCTGAAAAATACCTAGTCAGTGGCACGGGCCAAGTACGGGCATAGCTCCTTCTATCTACATAGCTAACCCGGCCGGGGTTGGCTAGCTTCCTGCATCATCGAGGCTATCTATAGTCATTACAACCGGTGAGCATGCTTAGCAAATCAGAGATTATTAAACTAAACGGGGCGAGTGCGCAGCATTCGCCCCGTTTGTTATTTCCGTTATCGCTTCATGATCAGCCTATATCCGTTGTCACCTTAAGAGCATTTATCGATGAATCCACTTAAAGACCGAGATCGCGAGCTCGCCCCGCTCGAGCGAAAGTTCAATCATTTCATATTCTCATTTGAGCAATTTTTTAAGAGCCAAGCCACCGCGAGCATTACCCTGCTACTCGCTGCGATGGCGGCTATGTTCATTGCTAATTCCCAGTGGCATGAAATTTACCGAGACATAAGTCATATGGCGTTTAGCATTTCACTTGGTGATTTCGCGATTAGTTATTCGTTACATACTTGGGTAAATGATGGCCTTATGGTGCTGTTCTTTTTCTTACTCGGATTGGAAATTAAATACGAATGTTTAGTGGGCGATCTAAAAGACTTTCGTGACTCAAGTTTGGTTATCGCCATGGCCGTCGGGGGAATGCTTATTCCGGCGTGTATCTATGCTGGCATCGCCATGACCGGCACCGATGTAGCCATGCGTGGTTGGGGTATCCCTATGGCCACAGATACCGCTTTCGCACTCGGTATTTTGGCGCTGCTGGGTAGTAAGGCACCGCGCTCAGCTGCGGTTACCCTGTCAGCATTAGCCATAGTCGATGACATGGGCGCTGTGGCAGTGATTGGCTTGTTTTACACTGAAAACATTCATTTGGTTTCACTAGGTTATGCGGGCTTAACGCTGCTTGGCTTAATGCTGATGAATCTCTTGGGTTTTCGCCGCCCTATCTTTTACATGCTAGGAGGAATACTCCTGTGGTGGTTTGTGCTGCAATCAGGCGTTCACGCGACCGCGGCAGGCATATTGGCTGCATTAGCGGTACCGACTCGACCCTACGCGCAAAGTTCTTGGTTTTCTCGCAATATGCGTAGCGTATTGAACCGCTTCGAGAAAAACGATCGTGAAGATAAATCTATTTTAGAGCAGCAAGAGCAGCATGAATTAGTCGAACAAGCACAAGATATTGCAGCTATGACGACCACGCCTATTCAACGTTGGGGTCATGTGCTCAATCGTCCTGTTAGTTTGATGATTTTGCCTATCTTCGCCTTTATTAACGCGGGGGTTGCATTACCGAGCGAACTGGACAAAATCTTTGAGTCAGTGGTGTTTGTAGCGGTTGGCAGTGGCTTAGTGCTAGGTAAAGTCATCGGCATTAGTTTGTTTGCATGGTTTGCCGTAAAGTGTAATTTTGCGCGATTACCCAAGGGCTTAAACTTTCACCACATAATCGCTTTAGCAAGCTTAGCCGGTGTTGGCTTTACTATGTCGTTGTTTATCGCGTCGTTAGGCTTTGCGAACTATCCGCAATTATTGGCCCAAGCAAAATTAGGCATATTAGCCGGTTCGGTAATCGCGGCGATCATTGGTACCGGCCTGTTTTTACTCGTCAAAAAAGAAGAGGAAGAACCAAAAGAGCAACTTCACAATAAAGCGGGTTTACCGCAAACTGACCCAGAGTAATTCCATTGTGCTTTTAATAAGTGATTCTGAGGGGGCACTTATTAATGCGGATTGGTATCGATTGATCTGTTTAGGCTTTATTAACATAATAAGCTTAAATAGCACGTGGTTAAACGAGACTAGCTGTGAGTAAAAAAAGGCAATTTAGCGTTTTTATCCGCTTAGTGGTTATATCCACCATGACGAAGTTAGCCGATATTTTAATATCCGCGAAAACCACCTTGCCTTGGATAATGACGAGTATGGGGGCCCCAAGTTGGATGATCTCATTGTTGGTGCCAATACGAGAGTCCGGCTCGCTTATCCCTCAGTTACCGTTAAAACGGCGTATTCAGCATTTTGTTCGACGTGAGCGTGTTTGGCGTCTAGGAGTGTTGGTCCAAGCATTAGCGATCCTCGCTATGGTGCCCTCTGTGGCGCTGTTGGGCTCATTTGGCGCGGGCTTATCTATGCTGATTTTATTACTGATACTTAGCCTGGGCCGAGCCATTTGTTCACTCACCATGAAAGACATGGAAGGGGTATTAATCGAAAAAGGCCGACGAGGTAAACTTGTCGGTATCGCCAGTGGGTTGTCAGGTTTACTGTCCTTGATTAGCGCTGGGGTGCTAATTCTGGGCAAGTCACAATTTGAGCAGGCTTGGTTACTGATTATTATTGCCAGTGCGAGCGTGCTATTTTTGGCGACCCTGCCACTATCTCTTGCCCTAAGAGCCCGAGTTACATCTGATCAGAAACACCCAAGCCAGTCATTCTTAACCACATTAAGAAGCGATAAGGCATTAATGCACCTAATCATTAGCCGCTGTTTATTACTACACAGCGCGCTTATCGCACCATTTTTTGTCAGTATTACAACCGGGCAAGATGGCAGCTTTCACTTACCCTATTTTATTGCTGCAAGTGCGCTTGCGGCTTTTTTATCCTCTTATGTATGGGGATCATGGTCTGATAAAAGTGCAGTGCTAACCATCCGTATTGCCAGCGCCATTTGTGTGCTTGCTAGCAGCGCGTTTTATTGCTTTTTTGATATTGGCTCACTATGGTTAAATGTGGGGTTATTCTTTTTACTTTCAGTAGGTTATGCAGGCGTTCGTACCGCTCGAAAAACTTATCTTCTCGACATAGCCAGTGGCGATACACGCACCGAATATGTAGCCACCGCAAATACCATAGTCGGCTATGTGCTGCTGGCATTTGGTGGTGTGTATGCTGTTATTTACCCTATGATTGATCATCATATTATTGCCCTGATGAGTGTGTTTTTACTACTCGGCTTAGGGCAAAGCTATTGGCTTAAAAAAGAGAAGTAAGGCCTTCGCTACTTCATTTATTATTTATAAAATATTTTGTCCTTGCTCAGGGTCGCGCGCTTGCTTGGCTTGTTGACGTATGTCGTGAGTGTCACTGCTTAAGTCATCTACGTGCTCGCTGTCTTGCATATCGTGTTCAATTGCAGGCGATAGCGGTTTATTCACAGTGCTACTTTCAAGCTGCACAGCTTTGGGACCCTCAGCCTCGGCCAATTGATGCACCGGTACGCCCTGAGGAAAGATAATCTCACGCGCATCATCTGGCATGCTGATGTTGTTTTTCTCGAACTCGCGCATGATTAAGCGCATTAACATCGAAGACACTTTGAGCAAACTGTATTGCTGGGCATCAATCCAGAAGTAAACTTGTAGATTTACCGTAGACGAGCCGAGCGTATCGACTAAAACCTGCGGCTCTGGGTCTTGCAAAATAGTGGGCTGCGCCGCTAATACCTTAGTGGCTAGTTGTTGTGCGTCTAAAATACTAGAGTCATAACCGATACCAATAATAAACTTACCTCGCATCTTAGGGTTGGCAGTCAGGTTGCGTATGATATTTTTATAAATCGTCGCGTTTGGGATTTGAATATGGTTACCGTCGAAGTCAACCAAGGTGGTCGCTCTTGCCGTGACCTGCTTCACAATGCCGAGTTGACCCTGCACCTCAATAACATCATCAATTTTAAAAGGTTTCTGCACGCTTAGTAGCAAGCTAGAAATAAAATTCTCCGCAATATCACGAAACGCAAAACCTAAGATTAAGCCCATCACCCCAGTCCCGCTGACAATGGCAATGGCAAACTCACTTAAACCGGCGAAGCGTAAGAACACATATAACCCGAGCAGAATGATCAACAAGCTTATGGTGCGCCGCGTAACTAGCTTGATCAATTGACTTTGACTTAGGTAGCCAATGGGCCTCACAAGTAAAGTGGAAACAGGCTTGGCTAGCAGGTAACAGAGTACGAAAAACACCAGTCCGAGCGACAACATTGGTAGTGCTAACACGAATTGCTGCCACAGGTTAATGACATCGGCCCACACATCTAAAGGTTGGGTTGATATTGCATCACGCGCTGGAGCTTCTTGCGCTTGGGCCTGTGCATAGGCGATAGGCATAAAAATGGCATAACAGATAGCTGTGAATAACAAAGAAACCGATATTTGACTAACACGAGTATGAGTTTGCATTTAATTAGCACCTCAGTTAATTGGCAATAACAACACGACATTTGACGGGACTTTGCGTGAAGCAAGTAATCGAGCAAACGCAAGATAGGTGCCACGCAAGCGCTCATATAGCAACAAACGAATAAGGACTTGCCCGTGACAGCGAACAGAGGACAAAGCGCCACTTCTCCCCAAGGCATCCCATTAGTTGGATGGTGGGATATTTTACGACGTACCGTGAAAAAAATGCTCGATGACAACCTGTCATTGATTGCCGCTGGGGTCGGTTTTTATTTTTTACTGGCTATTTTCCCCATGCTTGCCGCATTTGTTTCTGTGTATGGCTTAGTGGTATCGCCAGATGAATTACAGCAACATTTGAACAGTTTGATTGGCGTGGTGCCTGCCCAGGGCAGAGAGATCATTCAAAAGCAGATCAGCAACATCATTAATAAATCTCAAGCTGAATTAAGTGCGAGCGTGGTATTTAGTACGTTATTCGCTGTATGGAGCGCCAGTAAAGGGGCTCAAGCGATGGTGACCGCGAGTAATATTACGTACGATCAGCGTGAAAAACGTGGATTGATTATGATGCTTGTCATGCGCGTTGTTTTGACCTTAAGTGCAGTGTTAGTGCTGGCCGGAGCGTTGTTGGCCATCGCCTTGTTACCCATTCTTCTTAATCAAATTGGCCTCAAGGAGCACAGCAGTTTCTTAGTTAAGCTCATCACTTGGCCATTTCTGGCGATTGTTTTTAATTTAGCGTTAGCTTCCTTCTATCGCTATGGGCCGCATCGTTCATCGGCCAAGTGGCGGTGGGTAACGCCTGGTTCGATACTGGCGAGTGTAACTTGGGTCATGTTCTCTGTAGGGTTTTCCTATTACTTAGGCCAATTTGGGCAATACGATAAAACGTACGGCTCACTTGGTAGTGTGGTTGTTTTACTAATGTGGTTTTACTTAACGGCTTTTATCATCTTGCTAGGAGCCGAGTTCAATGCCGCTATGGAGCACCAAACAGAAGAAGACAGCACCCATGGATACGCAAAAAAGGCGGGCAGCCGAGGGGCGGTTGTGGCAGATACGAGACCAGAAGATTTGGAGAATAAATAAGCTTAGTTTGAGGTGGTTTGACAAGCCGGAACAGTAATTGCGTAACGAGTTGAGACAATTGCTTTTACATACCGAAAATTTTTCGCTATTTGGCAAATTGGCATTTACAAACCATATAGATAAAACAGGAGTGTTATTATGGATTTACTAAGAATATTGATCGCAATTTTACTTCCCCCTTTAGGTGTTTTCCTGCAGGTAGGTCTTGCTGGAGCGTTCTGGCTAAATATCCTATTAACCTTGTTGGGGTATATTCCAGGCATTATCCATGCGGTTTGGATCATAGCTAAACGATAGAATATTTTGCACTCGCAGTGCAGAACACGCTTGCTGAAGTGGTAGAAATGCACTCAGTCTGATGTAAGTTTTACCACAATGCATTGTTATTCGATCGCAATGACAGTCACCAGCAATTACCCGCCTTAGTAGCGGGTAATTGCTCTTTTTCTCAGGAGCTAACGATGAGGTCTGGTACACGTAAAACCGTGATCACTGCCATATGCTTGGTAGCGATTATCGTTGTATTGCGTTTATTGGCGCCATACGCGGTTGAGAAAGGTGTTAATTATGCGATTGCCAGCACGCCCGGCCTAAGCGGTCACGTGGGCGATGTGGATATCGCTTTGTATCGTGGTGCTTATCAAGTCCAAGACATTGAGCTGAATCTTGTCGATGGGGGCTTACAAAAACCGCTGATTAAAATTCAGCAATTAGATATATCGGTTTTATGGTCGGCGTTATTTCGTGGCAGCATAGTATCAGAAATGACCTTTTTAAAACCGCAGTTTTATTATGCTGATACCGCAGGTGAAGAAGAGGAAGTAAATGAAGACGTACAAGATGAACAAACCTGGATTACCTTAGCCAATAAACTCGTGCCGTTTTCCATCGACCGGATAGATATTATTGATGGTAAATTGATGTTCGAAACAATCAGTAACGAGCGTAAAACCCACAGCGAAATTCAAGATATACATGGGCAAATTACCAATCTGACCAACAGCAAAGCGCGCTCAGGTTCACTGGTTACCAACATGCGGATCACTGCCGAAATAGCAGGCGTTTGCCCGCTGTCACTCTCTGGATCTTATGATCCTTATGCACAAAAACCGACGTTTAACTTAGATGTTGAAATGCAGCGTCTGCCTATGATGCACATAGACCACTTAATTAGTTTCTATTCACCGTTTGATGTGGAAGCCGGACAGCTTGATTTTGCCATGGAGTTTGCCGCAAAGCAGGGAGTAGTCAGTGGTTATGTAAAAGCGGGGGTCTACGACTTATCTGTATTTGATTGGCAAGAAGACGTGGTGCAAGACGGTGATAACCCTTTTCAATGGTTGTTTGAGGCTGTTACTGGCGGCATAGCTGAGTTATTCGAAGGTGGTAACAAAGATCTTGTCGCTACGCGTATTCCTTTAGAGGGGAATATCGATGATATTGAAACACCATTATGGCCTGCAATAGGGGCTATTATTAGAAATGCGTTCATTAAATCCCTTGATATTAAAGTTGATGAAACCGTCACACTGCCTCTATCAACAGGGACTAATGATCGCCAGCAACAGTTTGCTGTACAGCGTAAACATTAAACCCCTTGGGTTAATATTTCATGAGTACCACTGCCACCTTTGACTAAAAGCGAGAGCGAAAATGTTTACCACCTTTATCATAGTAACCTGTGTCTTATTACTACTGACCTTTGTTCCGCTTCTGCCAAGCGATCACTGGGTTGTTAGAGTGTGGGAGTTTCCGCGCTTGCAAATCGCCGTGTTGACAGCCGTTAACCTAGTGGCGATAGGGGGGCTTTATCATGCCAATCTGACCTATATGGCGGGGCTGATACTGGTTAATTTGTTCGCGTTAGGCTATCAAATTTATTGGATATTACCCTACACGACTATCGTTAAGCCTAGTGTGAAGGTGATGGAGCAACCTGATCCTAAGCGTAGTATTAAAATTATTAACGCCAATGTACTGATGACTAACCGCGAGGCTCCCAAGCTAATCAAGCTAGTGGAACAAGAGCAGCCGCATATTTTGGTTACACTAGAAAGTAACCAGTGGTGGCAAGACGCATTAGGTCCGCTGCATGGAGCTTACCCTTACAGGGTTAACATACCGTTAGAGAACCTTTACGGTATGCATATTTTCAGCCGTCTGCCACTAAGTGAGATTACAACCGCAGAACGCGTAGAAAAGGGCGTGCCCTCTGTGCATTGCATAGCAACTTTGGAAAGTGGTGAACAGATTAGATGTCACTTTGTTCACCCTGCACCTCCAAGTCCAACGGAAAATGAGGAAGCCACAGAGCGCGATATTGAACTACTAGGACTGGCTAAGGAAATAGCTCAAAACGACAGCGAAAGTGCACTGCCTGTTCTTGTCAGTGGCGATCTAAATGACGTGGCATGGTCACCTACCACCCAAGCATTTTTACGGATCAGTGGCTTATGTGACCCGCGTATTGGACGCGGTGCGTTTAATACCTTCCATGCGCAACATGTATTTGCGCGCTGGCCACTCGATCATATGTTTCATAGTGATGACTTTGCCTTGGTGAGCTTGTCACGGTTACCTGAAATTGGGTCAGATCACTTTCCACTCTTAACTGAGCTTTGCCTAAAGTAAGGGCGTAAGAAAGGGACACAGATCAAGAAACTTGTTCCTTTTCTAATTGTAATTATTTCAACTTTTCGTTACATCTCGATCTTGCGTCATTTAATTAATATAAATATAACCCTTTAAATTCAATGTCTTACGGTGGTTTGTTGGTGTGGCATGAATAGCGCATTAAGTTACTCGACATCCAAATTTGAAGAAATTTTCAAATACGACTTGAAGCACAACTTCAAAACGAGTTGTAAAAAGAAATTTGAATATTTAAGGAGATTATTATGTTGGGTTGGGCATTAACGTTTTTAATTATCGCAATCTTAGCTGGCGTAATGGGTTTCGGCGGAATCGCAGGAACAGCAGCAGGAATTGCAAAAATCATATTCTTTATATTTTTGATTCTATTGGTACTGTCGCTTGTAGCGAATGCTATTCGCGGTAAAGGCCCTAAAGTCTAAATATACAACACACAATTTATTTATAAAAACAGGACGGAGATTCATTATGAACTTACTTAAAAAATTTACTCTTTTAGCGATGGTTTTCAGCTCACTAACATTAGTGACTGCTTGTAACGATAACAACGCGGAAGAAGCGGGTGAAAAAGTTGACGAAATGGTAACTGACACCGGTAACGCAATCGAAGACGCTTGTGAAGATGTTAAAGACGGCGCAGGCGCTGACGACAACGATTGTTAATATGCCCTAAAGGCTCATACCGAGCTTTAGTGTTAAAAGGGGTGCTTGCACCCCTTTTTTAATGTTTATAAATCAACCTCACAGGGTAGTGGGTATGAGTTATGTAAAGGCCAGCACGGCACATTTTACATCAGGTGAGGTTAAACGAATAACCGTGGCAAATTTGCCCAGGAGAATTCAACATGTTAATGCAAATTACTATGATCGTTTTAATCGTCTCTATTGGTGTTATTGTCGGCTTAACCGGCACGAGTGGTGGAGGCTTCTTAACCACATTTCTGGCCGCCTTTGGGCTTTTCGTGATTATCGTACTTGGGGCTGCTATGGTGCTAGTGAAAAAAAGAAACGCCAATAAAGACTCTTAAATACCTTGCCTAGCTGGCCTACAATGCAGAAGGTAAACTGGTCACATTTGCCAGCGACTACCAGCAACTCAAGTCTTGTTAGTAAAGGAATGAGATGAATACACGGATTATCACGCTTTGGGAAACCATACGAACCAGCTTTTGGTTTGTTCCTTCGATTATGGCCTTACTGGCCATAGTATCATCTCAATTAGGGTTAGCATTTGACCGATTTGGCGCTGACAGTGAACTTAAAATACTGGCAGGCTTTTATGAAACGTCCCCTGAATCAGCCAGAGCGCTTCTGACCACCATAGCCACTGCGATGATTACCGTTACCAGTATCGCTTTTTCCATCACTGTGGTTGCGCTTAGTCTTGCTTCGTCTCAGTTTGGACCAAGATTGATTCGAAATTTCATGATGGATACAGGCACGCAGTGCGTGCTGGGCTTTTTCTTATCTACTTTTATTTATTGTTTGCTCATCATTCAAGCCACCAAATCATTTGAGCAACAAAGCTTTGTTCCTGGCTTCAGTATTCTAACCTCGGTGTTGTTAGCCATACTGGGCGTTGGCGTTTTAATTTATTTTATTCATCATGTGGCTAGAGCGATCCAAGCGGATAATGTAATTGACAATGTGTATTGCGAACTTAACGAAATTATTGAGCGCTTATTTCCTAAAGATGATGAGCAACACACGACACAAAGCGATGCTGATGTTGATTTACAGACGCCCAATTTCAGCCAAGTTTATCCAAAACAGCAAGAGATACATTCACTCAACAGCGGCTACGTACAAACACTAGACTTAGCACAACTTCAATCACTCGCGAAAGAGACCGACATGGCCTTACACATGTATGTAATGCCGGGCGATTTTGTGGTCAAAGGGACTGTGCTGGGCGCGGCATATTTCCATCAGCCCAAGCTTGGCTGTGCGACACATAAAATCACCGACTTAGTGCGCTTAGGAGCCCATCGAACACCTGTACAAGACGCAGAATTTGCGATTCGCCAATTAGTGGAAATAGCAGTTCGGGCACTATCACCAGGCATCAACGACCCCTACACAGCGGTCACGGTAGTGGATAAATTAAGTGCAGTGCTATGTGATTTAACCGCCAAAACGTTCCCCCCCCAGACCTATGAAGATGAAGAAGGGGTAATACGCTTACAGTGCAAACCTGTAGAGTATGCCGGACTAGGAGAGGCCGCTTTTAATCAAATTCGTCAGTACTCCAAAGATAGCTTAGCCGTGACCATACGATTATTAGAGGGCTTGAGCAGCATTTTGTCTTTTAGCCAAGCTGCTGAGCATCGTCAGTTTGTGCGTCAGCAAGCGCAAATGATTGAGCAAATTCAGAGTGAATCCTTATTAGGGCAACAAGACTGGCAAGACATCAAAAAACGCCTAGACGACATTAAGCGCCATCTAGAAAATGATTAGCTTTTAGCAATCATTTTGATGTGTAGTACGTTTCGTTTTTGTGAGCCCGCAGGGCAGTAATGACTTCACGCGGGCGTGCAAATATTTCACTTTTTTCCCTCAGTACTAGCAGTAATCTGAAAAAGATAATGTAATTCAGTGCGTTAGTAAGTGGCATGGTATTCGAATGCAAATACGCTACTTAGTTAACGCGCAAAGCCAGTTTTGGCTTTCGCCACAGAAGAAGGACTGATTCATGCACACTTTTTCACTACCTACCCCGGGTTTTGGCACCTATCGTTTAAAAGGCGATGAAGCAAAAATGGCGGTAGAGAACGCCCTTGATGTTGGCTACCGTCATATCGACACTGCGCAGGCATATGAGAATGAAGCAGAAGTAGGGGATGCTATATCAGCCTCAACACTTCCAAGAAATGAGCTTTTCGTGACGACCAAGGTTTGGTTTGAAAACCTCTGCGCAGATAAGTTTATTACCAGTGTGCAAAATAGCCTAACTCAACTCAATACAGACTACGTCGACTTACTACTCATTCACTGGCCGTCACCTGAGGACAAGGTGCCTATGAGCGAATATTTGCAAGACCTCAAAGCGTGTAAAGAGCGAGGCTTAACAGAGCATATTGGTGTGTCTAACTTTACCCAAAGTCAGCTTGATGAAGCCCTAGCCATACTTGGCAAAGATCATATTTTGACTAATCAGATAGAAGTGCATCCCAACTTTCAAAACAAAGAATTGGTGGCCTACTGTCAACGAAATAACATTCAAGTGACAGCTTATATGCCTTTGGGTGTGGGTAAGGTGATGGAAAACGATGTGTTAAATGCGATTGCTAAAGAGCATGACACTACTCCTTCTGCTGTTGCGCTGGCTTGGTTGAGTCACAAAAAGATCGTAGCGATCCCTTCGTCTACTAACGTAGAACATATGCGAGACAACCTCACGGCAAAACAAATGATGTTAACCGCAGAAGAGATAGAGAAAATAGATGCGATTGAACCTCAAGAGCGCATTGTTGACCCTGATTTTGCGCCAGATTGGTAACCATGCGTAGAAGCCTAGTCGCTTAACTACCATTGGGTTACAGCAAAGTACGCAGGACTTAAAGCGCCTCTAGCATTTCGTGTTAGGGGCGTTTTTGTGTTTTATAGGTCAAGATAAAGAGGCGTACAACCCTCAATGCATAGCGAATTTATGCTGTTCCACGTTAATACCGTGATCATTCAGCGAGAGTGTATAAGGGCATAAGCAAGGCACATGACTGAATGAATAATTGTGCTGTTTCGAAGTCATGCAACCCTGCGAAACCCCTTTGCAGCTCGCCTGAAAAGAATGCCCAGCGACTTTTGCTCTAGGGTCCTTGCATTCAAAGGTCTCACTATTTAAAGCTGACTATTTAAAAGAGAACGATTTGAAAGAGAACAACCATTACTAGATAGCGACGCCTTAATGAAAAACCACTGAACTCATTCTAAGGGGCACTAATCAATGCTGATTGGTATTACATCAACACTAAAGCTCAAGAATTGCTAAAGAACTATTTACAAGACTTTGGTAATAATTTTCACTAGTTGCACCGCTGTAAAAGTAACGAATTGAAAATAAATTCATTCAATACAACTACTTATGCTGTTGGCATTGAACTGGCATTAAATACTGTGAATCTTAAAAAGGAGATATTTATGAAAAATTCAATCATTTCAGTATTAGTAGCCGCTTCACTTGGAACTGCATCTTTAGCTGCGAATGCAGAGAATACTTGGAAGGACTCAGCGAGCGATGCCTGGATTGACGGCAAAGCCGAAACCACATTGATGCTAAACGGTAATCTTGATTCGTTCGACATCAATACAGATGTTAAAAACGGTAAAGTTATCCTAACGGGCAAAGTTGACCGTGAAGTTGATAAAGCCTTAGCCACTGAGCTTGTCATGTCGCTTGATGGTGTTGCTGACGTAGACAACCAGTTGACCGTTAGCGAAGAAATGAACGGCGAAGACGACGGCGAAGTGATGCAAAGCCTGAACGACGCCAAAATCGAAACGGTAGTCAAAACCCGTTTAATGTTCGAGTCAGAAGTAAGTGGCATGGACATCGACGTGGAATCTGAAATGGGTGAAGTAACCCTTTCAGGTACAGTAGATACAGACGCTGAACGTCAGTTAGCGATTAAAATCGCTGAAAATACTAATGACGTGAAAAACGTTGTTGATATGCTAAAAACAAACGACAAACCTAGCAACGCATAATTTTGCGCAAGGTTAGTGACATAAAAAACACCCGCTTCGGCGGGTGTTTTTTTATGTATAAAATTATCAAGACCCCCATGTTAAAAATGTTTAATTTTGCAACCTAAACTAAATACAATGACACCCATTATAAAAATGGTTAATTTTCACCCCTAAACTACACTTGATGCGTGTTCCATTTTATTGAGTCGACTGTTATGCCTCAGTCACGAAAAAGCCAAATCAGTTTAATCGATACGCCTTATTATCACTGTGTGTCCCGTTGTGTACGCCAGTCTTTCTTATGTGGTACAAACACGCTGTCAGGACAGAGCTACGAACATCGTCGTGGCTGGGTAGAAGCGCGTTTATTGTTTTTATCTACCGTGTTCGCAATCGACATCTGCGCTTATGCAGTGATGAGCAATCATACCCATGTGGTGCTTTGTGTGGATAAAACCCTGGCTGATAACTGGGATACCGAATCGGTACTAAAGCGTTATCATACGCTTCATAAAGGTACGTTACTCACGCAAAAATTTGTAAACGGAGATTCTCTAACCCAAGGGGAGTTAATCACCCTTGATGATACCGTTGAAATCTACAGAAAACGCTTGTACGACATTAGCTGGTTTATGCGTGACTTGAATGAATACATTGCCCGTCAAGCCAATAAAGAAGATGACTGCACAGGCCGGTTTTGGGAAGGGCGATTTAAATCTCAAGCCTTGTTAGATGAAAGTGCGGTGCTGGCTTGTATGGCCTATGTAGATTTAAACCCGATTAGAGCGAAGATAGCCAAAACACCTGAAACAGCAAAACACACCAGTATCAAAAAGCGCATACACGCCGCTAAACATCATCAACCTCAACCAAGTACGCTAATGCCCTTTGTGGGAAACCCGAAAGAAAATATATCCGAAGGAATCGCTTACTCCCTCAAAGACTACTGTGAGCTTATCGATACCACAGGTCGCTGTATTCGTGATGACAAGCCTGGTTATATCGATAACACTCAAAGCCCTATTCTAGAAAGACTAGGATTAGACTCAGCACAGTGGCTAGCCTTAACCACTGAGTTTGAAAAACACTTCTGCTACGCAGCAGGTGCAGAGCAAATGATGAATGCCTTTAAGCGCCATACTCATCATCAACGAATACGGGGGATGGGCAAAGCAAAAGAGCTGCTAAAGCGCGCCTGAACTTTATCAACTAATCTCAACAAATACACTTAATGCACAGCTTGTGAGGCGGGCGCTTGGCTAAATTCTACTTAAGCTCGTCCAATTTTTCCTCAATCACCCTGACACTGTGTGAAAACAACCAAATGGTCAGCTTAAAATTCCGGTTACTTTTTATCACGTTGAATTCATACGATTGAATAGCAACGTTAAAGCATAATTGAATCGGTTTATACGTTTACAAACATGGCTGTCGTTATTATTTTTCTACTTTGTAAACATGGGTATTTATATGAATTAAACATGGGTGTCACTGTAAATTACTTACCTCTTCCAATTTGTTCTCAATCTCCACGAAATTCCATGAAAACCACCAAATAGTCAGCTCAAAATTACGGTTACTTTGTATCACGTTGAATTAATACGATTGAAAAGCAACGTTAAAGCATAATTGAATCGTTTTTTACGCTTATAAACATGGCTGTCTTTATTATTTTTCTACTTTGTAAGCATGGGTGTTTATATGAATTAAAGGTGGGTGTCACTGTAAATTATTGATGGATTCTTGTGTGCGTTGGGTGGTTGCTAATATTGAATTTACGTTGTGCGCCAAAATGTGGCATTGCTGGGGAGTACTGGTTGATTATGCACCATAGTGCGTCAAGTGGAAAAGTAGTGAATATCTTAACTGACTGAAATTATTATATTTAATTCGTTGGCATAGGATTTGTAATAGGCACTATGAGTTCGGGGGATTTTGCCCTCTCAAACAAATTAAATCTGACGACGGCGTCTAGTGTTTCTGCTTAAACAGCGGAAAGACTGACGCCGTTTTTTTGTTTGTTTGAAAGGACAAAATTTAAGAATTACCCGAACCACTTTTAATACTGGCTAAACACATTTACTTAAACGGGGTTCAAAATGGCTTATTTATTACCATCAGAGTTTGCCACCAAAATGGTAGACGCAGGGGAAGCAAAAATATTCATGTCTACACGAGATACCATTATTCGTGCTTACATGGCGGGGGCCATATTGGCTTTAGCGGCAGTATTCGCGATCACTATTGCTGTGCAAACCGGGGTGTTCTTAATTGGTGCAATCTTATTCCCAGTTGGTTTTTGTATGCTTTACCTAATGGGGTTCGACCTATTAACCGGTGTGTTTGTGTTAACGCCATTGGCTTTGCTTGATAAGCGACCGGGCGTTACCGTTCAAGGCGTGTTACGTAACTGGGGCTTAGTCTTTTTAGGTAACTTCTGCGGTGCATTAACCGTTGCGATAATGATGGCGTTCATTTTCACCTATGGTTTTAATACTGATCCAGGCGCTATTGGTAAAAAAGTTGCCTCAATCGGCGAAGCGCGTACCTTGGGTTATGCCGAATTTGGTACGGCCGGTTGGTTCACTATTTTCATTCGCGGTATGTTATGTAACTGGATGGTGTCGTTAGGTGTGGTGGGTGCAATGATTTCCACACACGTAAGCGGTAAAGTCATCGCCATGTGGATGCCCATCTTCTTGTTCTTCTTCATGGGCTTTGAGCATTCAGTAGTGAACATGTTCTTATTTCCATTCAGCATTATTTTAGGTGGTGATTTCTCCGTCATGGATTACCTAGTATGGAACGAAATTCCGACTGCCCTAGGTAACTTGGTTGGCGGCTTAGCCTTTACCGGTTTAACCCTTTACAGTACCCATGTGCGTACCGGCAAAAAGCGTGACTTGCCATACAGCAAAACACCTGATGTTGCTGCAAGTTCAGTCGCAGAGCACGCATCTCGTTAAGCGATATGCATCTAGCTAAAGTAGCCGTTGGCCAGCATTCAATGGCTGGCCTTAAACCCATTAATCAAGACCATTGCGGCTCTCATTGTGTTCATGACGCCCAAAGTCGATTAAAGGGGCAAGTACTCGCTATGGCAGACGGCATTGGAAGCAGCTCAGTCAGTCAAGTGGCGAGCAAAGCGGCTATCAATAGTTTTTTACAGGATTATTACGCCACCTCTGATGCCTGGTCTGTTGAAACGTCCGCGAAGCGGGTGCTGCAATCAATTAACGCATGGCTACATGGTTACACCAAGCAAAGCGAATTTCGCTACGATATTGAAAAAGGCTATGTTTGCACCTTTAGTGCGATAGTCATAAAAAATAACACTGCACATATATTCCACGTGGGTGATGCTCGTGTGTATTTACTGCGCGAAGGCGTTTTAGAGCAACTATCCAATGATCATCGCCACTATGCAGCTCAAGGGCAAAGTTACCTCAGTCGTGCATTAGGCATGCATACCCAATTGGACATTGATTACTCGTCGCTAGCTTTGTGCCAAGGGGACGTGTTACTGATGTGTACCGATGGTGTACATGAGTTTTTGCCACCCACAGATTTACTCAATGGCTTAGCTTCTATTGCGAGCGTGCAACAGGAACAAGATATTAACGCGCTTGCTGAGTCTCTGGTGCAAACCGCGCTAGCTAATGGCAGCGACGATAATCTGACCTTACAAATAGCGTATGTAAGCCAGCTTACACCTTCGCAAAATAAGCCCGTTACAGACGTGATGACCGCTTTACCCTTGCCTCCAGCGCTAGAGGTTGGGCAAGTGTTTGATGGGTACCGGGTGATCCGTTCGCTACACGTATCGGCGCGAAGCCATGTGTATTTAGTTGAGGATACAGATACCGGGCAACATTGGGTTTTAAAGTGTCCATCTGTGGACTTGTCTGACAATGAACAATTTCTGGAACGTTTCTGTTTAGAAGAATGGATAGGGCGAAGAATACATAATGCTCATGTATTAAGTGTGCCACCCAGTGAGCGACCCAAACAGTATATTTACGTGCTGACCGAGTACGTTCAGGGGCAATCGCTACGTCAATGGATGACAGATAACCCTAATCCTGAGTTAGAAACAGTCAGGGGGATCATTGAGCAAATCGCTAAGGGGTTACAAGCTTTTCACCGGCTCGACATGTTGCACCAAGATATTCGCCCCGAAAACATCATGATTGATGAAAAAGGCACAGTAAAAATCATCGATTTTGGCTCAACAACAGTCGCTGGTTTACAGGAAATTGGCCAAGGGTGTAGCAATAGTGAGCTCCTAGGGACCGCATTATACATGGCACCGGAATACTTTTTAGGAGACGTGGGAACCACTCGCTCAGATATTTTCTCATTAGCTGTATTGACCTACCACATGCTAAGCGGGCGTTTTCCTTATGCCACTCACGTGGCTAAAACTCGTACGCTTGCGCAGCAAAAACGCCTTATTTATCAACCAGTGCGTGATGAAAATAGTGCTGTTCCTGCTTGGCTGGATGCCACATTAAACAAAGCGTTAAAGGTCGATCCTTATAAACGATACGCAGAACTTTCGGAATTTATTCACGATTTGCGCCACCCAAATGCAGATTTTGTGCGCCAATCAAAACCACCCATTATGCAGCGAAATCCCGTGGCCTTCTGGCAAGGTATCGCCAGCATACTGCTGATTAGTAACGTTTACTTTTTGTACTTAATTTTAACTTAATCACTTACTTATTTAAAAATAATCAATCACTTACACTTTGGAGAAAAATAATGCAAAACAGAGAACAAGTCACCCAAGCCATTTTGTTGGCAAAAGTACAAAAAGGTATTACTTGGCAACAGGTTGCTGAGCAAGTGGGTCAATCAAAAGAGTGGACTACAGCAGGGTGTTTGGGGCAAATGACCTTCAACGCTGAGCAAGCGGCAGTAGTGGCTAAAATATTTGATTTAGATGAAAACGCAGAAGCCTGGTTGCAGGTGGTTCCCTATAAAGGGTCTTTTACCGAGGCAGTGCCAAGCGATCCGTTATTGTATCGTTTGTATGAAATGATCAATGTCTACGGCTCAACGATCAAATCCCTGATCCATGAAGAATTTGGCGACGGAATTATGAGTGCAATTGATTTTTCAATGGACATACAACGTGAAGAGAACAGCGCAGGCGATAGGGTGAGTATTGGCTTGTCAGGAAAATTCCTACCGTATAAATCTTATTAAACAGCAGCGGTCATTACCTACCTCCAAATTCAGATATCTGGAGGTGGGTTGGCCACTAAAAGCCGTTTAGGTCTATTTATCACACTGCTTTAGCCCGTATATTTTACGTCGTGGTGACTTTTATATATCACCCATAAATAACCTTTCTGCGCTTTACTCACTCTCATCGCGTAAGCGGTCTACTGTTTCACTAACGTACTTAGCTCCTGTTAATACCTCTTCGATTATATTTGCCGCTTCTTCTATTTGCTTCGCACTTTCTCGTGACTGTTGATGAATGCTGGCAATACTGTCTTTTGCTTGTTGGGTGAGTTCACTGTTGCTTGTTACTAAGTGCTCAATTCCGGCAGTAGAGCTAACAGTGCGCGCCGCTAGAGTACGCACTTCATCAGCAACTACAGCAAAACCACGGCCGTATTCACCAGCTCGGGCGGCTTCGATGGCGGCGTTGAGGGCCAATAAATTTGTTTGATCGGCTATTCCGCTAATGGTGGTAACAATTTTTGATATTTCATCAGAACGTTTGTTCAGTTGCTCGATCAAATCAGTAGATGTCAGGGTGCTGGTAACAATGGCGTTTGAAGTATCCACACTACGTTGCAAAATAACGGCCCCGTCTTTGGATATTTTGGCAGTTTGCATCGAGGTGCTATAGGCAATTTCGGCAGCTTCTTGGGTGGCTAGCTGCTGCAAAATTCGCGGCGTAATATTTGATGCAATTTTTACCACTTTAATGACTTTTCCGGCACTGTTAAATACCGGGTTATAGGTGGCTTCTAACCAGATGGTTTGCCCGGTTCGCGTTAGACGGCTGAATTGCCCCCCTTTGAAGTCTCCTTGGGCTAGTTCTTCCCAAAAGTGTGGGTTGTCGCGATAAAAATCCTCAGTACAAAACATCTTGTGATGTTTCCCGACGATGTCGTTTTCATTCATGTAACCCATGGTTTGAATAAAGTTTGTGTTTGCGCTTATGATTTCGCCCGTTGGCGTAAATTCAATTAACGCATTGGAGCGATCAAGTGCTTCAAATATGGCTGTTTGGCTGTCTAAGCGCGCTTTTTCGTTGGTAATATCGTTGGCAATTTTCACGATACGTACGATCCGCCCATCTTGTTCGATCGGAAAATAGGTTGCTTCTAACCACAGGTCACTGCCGTTTTTACGTTTACGTAAAAATGTGCCATTAGCACTCTGTCCGCGGGCTAAGCTCAACCAAAATGCGCGATAGTCGGATGAATTTGATTCTTCAGCGGTGCAAAACATACGATGATGTTGACCTTTTATTTCGTCGATGGTGTATCCAACGGTAGATAAAAAAAGTGTGTTCGCCTCTAAAATCATCCCTTCTGGCGTAAACGAAATTGTTGCACAGTGGCTCTCTAAAGATTGAATAAACGAAGTCTCGTAGCTGGTCGTTTTTATCGAGTCCGGTAGCGATTTTGCACGGGAAAAAAACATGGTGTAGCGCCTTTTTAGTTATCATTTAAATAGATGGAAAATAACTTACCTATCAATATTTGTGATAGTAGGCTAATAATATAGTAATACACCTTGCTTTAATGTGGTTTTAGCGGGCTTTCATTGGTACTGAAGATAATTTGGTTGATTACACTGAGAACCTTACGTTAGCTTAGCTTTTACCCCTTATAAACTGTGCTTTCATAGTGTTAATTTTATGATAAGCAGCGCTGACATGGAGAATCTCACGCTTTTAGGGGCATTAAAAAGCTGCTAACGTGGCCTTAATCGTCTCCACAACAGGGTAGCAATTTATGAAAAGCACAAAATTAGCTCGAGGTTTGTTTTTATCGTCCAGTTTAGCGTTAAGTTGTTTTTTGCCAACTCAAGCGTTTGCTCAAGACAATGTTGAAGCGTCATCTTCTAGCGGCTTTTATCGAACTCAATTAGGCCAATTCACCGTGGTAGCCCTAAGTGATGGCACGGTAGATTTACCCATGGATAAGCTACTCCATCAAGACGCGGAAAAAACCAAGCAACAATTAGCCAAGGCGTTTTTAAGCGTACCTACTGAAACATCAGTTAATGGCTATCTCATTGATACAGGTAATGAAGTGCTGCTTGTAGACACTGGTGCTGGGTCCTTATTCGGCCCAACTTTAGGTAAGATAACAAGCAGTTTGCAAGCCGCTGGGTATTCTCCTAGTGATGTAAATCACATATTGATTACGCATTTACATCCAGATCATGTAGGTGGTTTGGCAAAAGACGGTCAGCGCGTTTTTGAAAATGCCACAATTCACGCAGGGCAAGCTGATCTCGATTTTTGGTTAAGCAAAGCGCAAATGGACAAAGCCCCCAAAGACAGTAAAGGATTTTTCCAAGGAGCGATGGCTTCGCTTAATCCTTATGTTAGCGCCGATAAAGTCAAAGGCTTACAAGGAGATGAGCAAATTGTGCCTGGCATCAAAACCGATGCAACCCACGGGCATACTCCCGGGCATACCTCTTACATGGTGAGCAGTGAAGGGCAAGAAATGTGGGTGATTGGCGATCTGATCCACGCTGGGGCAGTGCAGTTTCCTCATCCTGAAACCACAATTGATTTTGATTCGGCTCCCGAGCAGGCCAAAGCCCAGCGCTTACGAGTTTTCTCTACTATTGCTAACAGCGAAGCCTTGGTTGCTGGCGCTCATTTGCAGTTTCCTGGCTTAGGGCACTTACGTAAAACCCAAGACGGGTTTAATTGGGTACCTGAGAACTTCCGACGCCTTCGTTAGGAGGCGATTAGGGGAGCCAAGCAAGTATAGAAACAGATCCGTTTAGGTATAGGCCAGTCAAGGTGCTGGCCACAAAGTTAGCAAGTTACAAGAAGCGCGTTTGCTGTTTAATGTGTTTCTCTAAACTAACACCTAGTCTTTTCGCTAAACGGGCTAAGTTAGCTCGGTCCATTCCTAACTGTTTTGCCGCGTTGGTCCAATTTCCGTCGTGCACGACAAGGGCGTCTGAAATATATTGCCGCTGAAAATCTTCAGTCAGGGATTTTAAGGGGATTTGCTCCTTAAGGTGCGTTACTAATGCCTCTTTGGGCTTTAATTGTGGGGGCTGCGCTAAACCAGTTTCAAAGTCTAAATCGGCTAATGAAATCGAAATAATATCTTGTTGTTGTGCATGACGTGTTGCTTTTAGTGATGCGCGGCTAATCACATGCTCAAGCTCGCGCACGTTGCCTGGCCATGTATATTCCAGTAGGGCATTTTCAACATCAGGGCGAATTTTTAGTTGGCGCACCCCGAGTTTGCGAGCGGTGACTTCTAGAAAGTAACCTGCAAGTAATAGTATGTCGTTATTGCGTTCTTTTAAGCTAGGAATACGAACAGGATAAACCGAAAGACGGTGGTAAAGATCGGCTCGAAAACGACCGACTTTTACCTCTTCAGCAAGATCTCGGTTAGTCGCAGCGATTACCCGCACGTTGACCATAGACACCTGATCTTTGCCCACAGGCTGTATTTCACCGCTTTGTAGCACACGCAATAGCTTACCTTGCACACTCAATGGCAGTTCACCTACTTCATCTAAGAAGATCGTTCCTCCATCGGCTAATTGAAATTTCCCTGGCCGTTCTTTTTCAGCACCACTAAATGCTCCTTTTGCATGGCCAAATAATTCGCTTTCAGCCAATGTTTCAGGGATTGATGCACAGTTTAAGTGAATCAGAGGATGGTTACTGCGCTCAGAGCAGCGGTGCAAAGTTCTTGCGACTAACTCTTTCCCCACACCGGTTTCACCTAAAACGAGCACGGTATAATCTGAACTAGCGACTAACTGAATTTCACTTTTCAAAGCCTGCATGCTTGGGCTATTGCCTATGAGCTCTCCCCCGTCTCGTGTTAGTGCTTCATGGGTTAACTCTTGAAGTAAATCCTGTGCTTGCTGTGCTCTTTGTTCTAACGCTTTTAACTGTATAGCTGTTTTTAAAGTGGCTGCCGACAGGGCTGAGATCAGCTGCAAGGTTCGATCTGAAATATCATTGAATGCGTTCGGTCTTAAGCTATCTAGGGTTACCACTCCTATCAGCTTATTATCGCTATACAAAGGTAACCCCATACATGAATGCACAGGTAAATCTCCGTCTTTTGCTAGTAGTAAGCCATCGTAGGGATCTGCCAACGGGGAGTCAGAGGGAAATCGCACAGGCTGAGTTGCTGCGCATATTAGCGCCAAGCGAGGGTGATCACTGAGCTTAAAACGTCGCCCTAGTGTATCAGGGGCTAACCCTTGGGTGGCTAAGGGCGTCAGCTGTTCGCCCCGATTCACTAATAATACCACCGCCTCACAGTTAATCGCCTTTCGAATAGAGGACAGCAATCTGTCAAAACGATCTTCGTTGGTAATGCTATTGGCAAGATCTAGCGCCACTTCTAATAACAGGGTTGAGTTGAGCTCTGGCATCTAACCGTTCCATGTAAATATCGTTGGATAATTATGACATGAGTTTGTACTAGGTCATATTCATTCTTATATGTCTTTTTGACTCTTTATTTTGAGTCATAATGACTCTTTTGAGTTGATTTTTTCCTGTAATATATTGTTTTTTAAAGGTTTATATTGTTGGCATTATGGGTGCAGTAGGCAATGCACCAAGCCGAAAAAAACTTGGCTTGGTACACAGCAGAACTAAATACGCAGGCTATAAATGCCGCATTTTGTTTGGAGCAAACCGTTAAGTGGATTAGGGAACATAGTTAACTTGGCTAAGGCTAATTTGGGGAGCGTGCGATGCGTGCTGGGCCTCAGTATTACTGTGAATTACCGTTCGCTGATTGGTTTATACGAGTGTCTCAACTCGCTTGCTATTTGCTTATGGGTGATTAATACAAGGGCATTTAAATTTGCGTAAGCGGAAAAGCGTATTGGCAAAACTTCGCAGCCCAAAGGTATGCATTCATCCCAGCGCAATGTGCGCTCTAGTTATTTAGTTGCTGTTAATCCTATTTATTATTATTCATCCTAAGAGGTTCTTTATGTTATCAGCACACACTATCGCTACTGTGAAAAGCACTATCCCGTTATTGGAATCGGCAGGCGTTGCGATTACCGATCATTTTTACCAACGGATGTTTCGCTTAAATCCTGAGCTGAAAAACATATTCAATATGGCGAATCAGGCCAATGGCCGTCAGCAGTTTGCATTGTTTAATGCGATTGCCGCTTACGCAAAAAATATCGATAACTTGGGGGCGTTAAGCGAAGTTGTTGAGCGGGTAGCACATAAACACACTAGCTTTTTTATTCAACCTGAGCACTACGATATTGTGGGTCATCACTTAATTGAAACCCTGCGAGAGCTGGCTCCAGAGGACTTCACCCCAGATGTGGAGCAAGCCTGGAATGAAGCATACGGCGCACTGGCAGAGGTATTTATTAACCGGGAAGGGGATTTGTATCGTCAAACCGAGAAAGCCCAAGGAGGCTGGTTAGGCGCCCGTCAGTTTAAGGTGTTAAACAAAACGCCTGAGTCGTCTTTGGTTACCAGTTTTGTATTATCACCAGTGGATGGTAAGCCCGTTGTTGGCTACAAGCCAGGTCAGTATTTAGGGGTTAAAGTACAGCCGGCGCATTGCGACTACGTGGAAATGCGCCAATATTCCTTGTCAGACAAACCTAACGGTAAAACATATCGTATCAGTGTTAAGCGCGAGCAGGGGGAGGTTAACGGTTTAGTATCGAATCATTTGCATGAGTCTGTCGAGCAAGGTGATGTGATCGATATATTGCCACCAGCAGGCGACTTTTTTCAGCAGAACCAACACTTGCCTACTGTACTTATTTCCGCAGGCGTAGGCTTAACGCCTATGATGTCAATGCTTGAGGCCACCATCGACAGTCACCCAAGCACAGCGATCCATTTTTTGCATGCATGTGAAAATCCCCAGCAGCACTCGTTTATCAAGCGAGTTAGCGAGCTTGAGAAAAATACACAGCAGCTTGCCACACACACTTGGTATGCGCACCAAGCACCTCAGGCGGATAATATATCCTCTGGTCTGATGTCGCTCTCACCGTTAGCGAATAAGTTACCTTTGCGCAGCGGTAATTTCTATATTTGCGGGCCAGCGGGCTTTATGAAGTTTATTAAGGATCAACTGATAGATTTAGGTGTGAAAGAGGCACAAATTCATTACGAAGTCTTTGGTCCTCATCGTGATTTATAAAAGCTGAACGACAAGCTTTATTGAGCATTGCCAGCCCATCGGAGCTGGCAATTACTACACAATTAAAATTGTATTTCTTGACGCTGGTGAGCTGGAGCGCCTAACTCAGTGCTTCGCTCACTAGGTAATGAATCTCCTACAGCCAAGCTGTAACGTCCTTGTGGCCAAACACTTTGCCCTTCATTATTGATCTGATACAGGTCCTTCGCTTGAATCGTCAGCTCAACGTTGCGCTTTTCTTTTGCTCCAAGATGGACGCGTTTGAACGCTTTAAGGCTGCTAATCGCTTGGTTATCTTCGCGGCTAACGGGCGATAGGTAAGCTTGAATAACGGTCTCGCCGGCAGTATCCCCACTGTTTTCTACTTCTACACTGAAGGTAAAAGCTCGGTCTTGGATAGGTTTATTTTGGCTGAGCGAAAGTGCATTAAAACTAAATTCGGTGTAAGAGCGGCCAAAGCCGAATGGATACAGAGGCGCCTTTTCAAGGAACTTGTAGGTTCTGCCTGACATGGCGTAGTCATCGAAGGGAGGCAGATCGTCAATTGTTTTTACGAAGGTGAGCGGCAAATGACCTGATGGGTTTGTATCCCCAAATATCACATCAGCCACTGCATTACCGCCTTGCTCGCCTGGATACCAGATCCATAGTATGGCATCCGCCAATGGGTCTAATTCGCTGATATCCACAGGGCTGCCTGCAGCAACAACCAATATCAGCGGACCTTTTTTATTTTTTGCAAGTTGCTTTACATAATCCACTTGATTCTGGGGTAAGGTGATGACCACGCGATCCCCTCGGTCAGCGGAAGCAATTGCATCGACCTCTTCTCCTTCCATATCGGCAGAAACCCCCACTACTGCGATCACCGCATCCGCTATTTTAGCCACTTGGGGAGCCCAATTTAGCGGGTTGATATTGTCGTGAAACGGCAGCGCCCCACTGCGGTAATTTAATGATGATCCCAAAGATACTTTGCCTGCAATACCCTCTAAAATACTGACCAAGCTATCAGAGATGCCGTAATAGTTGCCAATCAATAGCGTTGTTTAACGCTAAGAAAATGTGCCCATATCTACTGGGGCGGTGTTGTGCTACCAGCAAATAAGCATTTGCTATCCGATAACTTTGAGGAAAAGCGATGCTATGGCGCAACAGGGGGCTGTGGCATACTGTGCGTTGTTAGTGTTCGTTGTTGACGGGCACGCATTGAACACTTTTATTATTTTCGAAATTCATCCTTGGAGCTTTATGCCGGTACTGAAACGCCTCGATCAATTGCTGAGTAATTTAGGCTATTGCAGTCGTAAAGAAGCCCGTTATTTACTGAAAGACAATCGTGTCACCGTGGCGGGTGAGTATGCTAAGTCGCCCGCGCAAAAAGTAGATGCAGCCACAGTGCGGGTGGACGGTGAGCCACTTGATTTCCCAGAAGGCATTCTGGTTATGCTCAATAAGCCACTGGGGTATGTATGTAGCCATGATAGTGGTGAGGGTATGCGTATATACGATTTACTGCCTGAGCGCTGGGAGTTTAGAAACCCCAAAATTGTCAGCGTAGGTCGCTTAGACAAAGACACCACTGGGCTGATTTTAGTCACCGATGATACCAAGTTGGTACATCAGCTAACGTCACCAAAACACCATGTAGACAAACTGTACAAAGTCACTGTAAACAGCCCCCTGCAACCTGACATCATAGAGGCTTTTGCTAAAGGTGTGGTGCTCGGCGATGGTGCGGAACAATGTTTACCCGCAAAAGTAGAGATAATCAGTGAAAATATGGCCAACGTGACGTTAAATGAAGGTAAATATCATCAAGTTAGGCGCATGTTTGCTGCTTGTGGTTATCATGTGGAAGCGCTACATCGCAGCCAGTTTGGCCCGTATTCTTTGCACGATCTAGGGCAAGATTTACCACAGGGCGATTGGCAAGTGGTTGATCTTCCTAGTTAATACCAATCCGCATTAATAAGTGACCGCCTCAGAATGCGTCCAGCGGTTTTTGATTAAGGCGTCGCTATGTAGTAATGGTTGTTCCCTTTCAAATAGTGAGAACGCAGAGCAAAAGCCGCTGGGGCATTCCTTGCAGGCGAGTTTTAAAAGGGCTTACACTGCGTTGCATGACTTCGAAAGAGAACAACTATTCATTCAGTCATGCGCCTTGTTTAAGCCCTTTTAAACTCTCGCTGAGTGATCACTTATTAACGTGGAATGGTATAACGCTACGATTCCTTTGCTAAGCCCACGCGTCCTTACTGAGTACACCGCAATAGCGATACACCGTCAGATTAATGTGTGATTTGTGAATGCTGTTCAACAAGCATACGACTCACTGAACAGGCACTTTAAAAAATTGGCCCACTTTTAGCTGATGCGTTTACGTTCTACTCACGCCGATTTTAACTTTGTGAAATGCTTAGCAACCGCGCTTTGGTAATCTTGCTCAACTCCCGCGTATGCAGGCCCAAATGCAGCTAAGCCTTTTTCGGAGGTGAACTCTTTCGGGGCTGGCAAAATCACTACCGCCAAATTAGCACCTACGCGGTGATGGGGGTTGGTCACCGGTATGTTTTGGTCCAGATCCAGAATGCAGATCAAATCAGGAATGGTCACATCCACCACGCCGTTAAGGCGCGCTACCATGTTCTCGTTCTTTACCTCAATAGAATAGGTTGCACCTTGGTATTCGCCCTGTCCTTGAATATGAATTACCCCTAGCGTGAACCCATCTTTAGTTTCAAAATGAAACTCTTTAACGCTACCACGAAATGCCACGTAACCTGAGGCGCACTCGGCAATGGCACTGGCGATATCACTCTGTGTTTCCACTGCGCGGCGCATTGTTTGTCCGACGGTTAAAGCTTTACTAATAGTGCCAGGAATAACCGCGTCACAGGACTGTTTAGTTTGGGTTGGTTGGAGTTGGCTTGATTGTGCATGCAAATACCAGCGAGTTTCATCTTTTTGTAAAAAAACGAGAATACAATCGCGCGGTTTTTACCTCGCCAACGTTGTTTTTTAGTTGCTAGCGACAAAATGGCGGGTTGTGGGCATTTTCTACTAACAAAGTCTGAATAATCGACGATATAACAAAGTGTATGTGTACCGAGTGTTCACAACGTCATTTACATGTTGTGTTCGTTGCTTAATGTGAAATAGCACTTAGGTGTTAAGTATTTGAAATAGGATAAATCTTGGTACTATGAAAAAATTAAGCTCGAAAGTCTTAATTGTGCTTGTGGTGTTTGTAGCTGTGCTCGGTGTTATTTCTGCATTAACCATCAATAACCTTAATTCCCATGTTGTTAAATACAGTGACTTGCTTGAACGCGACGTAAAAGCCACTTTATTAATTGACACTATCAACCTGACGTTCAAACGCCAAGTACAGGAGTGGAAGAACGTTTTATTGCGCGGCAAAGACAACGCAAAGCGTGAAAAATATTGGAAAAGCTTTCTCACACGGCACAAAGAAATCAGCCAACACCTGTCAACTTTCAAGAATATCGAGGTAAGTGACGACGTACGGCAGAAACTCAATACCTTTGCAATTAAGCACGAGGCGTTGCTCAAGCAATATCAAAAGGGATATGCGGCCTTTACCGCATCTGGGTTTGACCCGTTTGTCGGTGACAATGCCGTAACAGGCATTGACCGGGCTCCTACTAAGTTATTAGAAGCGCTAAGTGCGCAAATAAGCGCACATGTGATTGCCCAAAATGCCTCCCAAAATCGACAAGTCGCTAGTTCATTATGGTGGGGAAGTGTCAGTTTGATGTTAGCCATAGTGATAGGAGTGGCTATTTTATTGTGGTGTATTAAGGCATTAGTGACCACACCGCTACGACAGTTGAGTCAGCATATTTATGCAGTGAGCCAAGGTAAGCTTGCAGTGCCTATGACCTTCGAGCGCAGTGACGAAATAGGCCAAATGGCAGCATCGGTAGAATCGTTGCGCGTGGATTTATTGGAGATTTATTCTGGCTTAGGGGCAACCCAACAAGACTTAGACCGAGTGTGTTTCAGTTTGGTAGACAGCGCTGGGGCGATAAGCCAAGGCGTTACCGAGCAAAACCAAGGAACGGCCAGCGTGCAAAATGCGGTACAGCAATTATCAGGGGGAGCACAAACCATTGCTGAGTATGTGCATCATGCTGCGGATTCGGCAACACGGGCAAGCCATTCAGCTGTGACCAGTATGGATGTCATGCAGCAAACCATTGAAACGATTTCAAGTTCGTCGCGGCAGATTGAAGACACGGCCAAAGTGATTTCTGATTTAAACGAAGATGCGCGTAAAATTGGTACTGTGCTTGACGTAATCCAAGGCATTGCTGAGCAAACTAACCTACTTGCTTTAAATGCGGCAATAGAAGCTGCAAGAGCGGGGGAACATGGGCGCGGGTTTGCTGTGGTCGCTGACGAAGTACGCACATTAGCCGCTAAAACCCAGCAATCGACGGAAGAAATTCAGCAAATGATTGCCAACGTGCAGCAAGGTACCACTGATGCCGTAAACGCTATTAGCCAGGGCCAAGATCAAACCAAGTTCAGTGTAGATAAAGTCTTAGAAGCCGACGGAAATTTAAAAACCGTAACCGGTGCTATCGAAGAAATTGCTGGTGTGAATCAACAAATTGTTGATGCTATTTCACAACAGAGCAGTGTAACAGAGCAGATCTTGAGTCATCTGAATGAATTAAGCCAAATAGCCACATTAAACGGCCAACACGCGCAGTCTTGCGATGAAGATAACCTGACCCTGATGGACGTGAAAAATCGCATGGCAACGATCATTCAAAAATTTGTTCAATAGCTGTTAGTCGATAACGTAGTTAACTGTTTGGGCTTTTCGGCGCTAACAGGTGCACTTACGAGTTCATTGGGATATCGCTTACGGCTTTTCTCATTCCTGTTGAAAACGTGATAAAATCTAAATAACTCAGCTAACTAATGCAGCTACGTGATGACACTCAGCTGCATTCCTCCTTCTTAGAGTTGACACATGTTAAAAAAAATAATGCTGCTGGTGGTTCAAGGCTTGCTGGCTGTTGTGCCCATTACGCTTACTATCTATGCCTTGTATTGGCTTATAACAAGTGTTGAACGCACGCTAACACCGATTATTCCAGCGCAATACTACTTCCCAGGTTTGGGAGTGGTGACGGGCATAGTTCTGTTATTTTTCGCGGGTTTATTGGTTAACGCCTATGTCATTAAGGTGTTGCTGCGCTGGGGTGAGCGTCTTTTTGAACGTATTCCTTTGGTTAAAACCTTTTATGGCGCTATTCAAGATGCGGTAAATTTAATCAATGTAGGCAAGCAACAAAAGATGCAAAGTGTGGTGTCGGTTCAAATTAGCGACAGTATTCACTTAATTGGCTTTGTGACCAATATTGAAGGCGGAAAAACGTTATTCAAAGACGAAGAAAAAATCGGTGTTTATATTCCTTTAAGCTACCAAATCGGCGGCTACACCTTATATATAGACCGCAGTAAAGTGACGCCACTGGACATAGACGTCGAATCAGCCATGCGTATTGCCCTAACAGGTGGTAGCCAATCTAAGAGTGATTTTGATAAGCCAGAAAGTAAAACTGACTAATCTTTAAACAGTGTTTTGTTGGCAAACTAGCCTATCGACCTAAGTGTCTGCAAATGCAGGCGTTTAGGGCGCCTCTGCGCTAGGCAGAAAGAGGAATTTTTATCCCGTAAAAAATGCACGCCTTGTGCAATAAATTCCCACCCCCTCTAGTAAAACTGTCTTGTATTGGATAACCCACCCTCAGGAAGGCCCCGCGTTTGCTGGTAATCGCCGCATATTGGACGTGTGGCATAGCCATTGCTTTATCTCTAGTAAGTCGCTAGCTAAGTTAGATTTTCTAATTTTAGTTAGAAGGATTGTAGCTAACGTGGTCTACCCAGTCTTTTGATTGCTACCGCCACAAAATCGTAAGGGGATGAACATGGAAAATGCAAAAACGACGACAGCAAAAAACACAACGAATACGGATTCGCCAGTGTCAAAGCGTGCTCAAGAAGCATTGCACGATTCGGTCGACGCAGTAGCTGGTAAAGCCGCTAAAGCGGAGAAGTCAGTGCGTGACACCGCTCACCGCTCAGCTGAATCTTTAGGTGAAACCCAGGACAAAGTGCTTAAACAGTGGAATGGTTCACAGGTACGCCGTTTCGCATGCGAAAACCCAGTTGCTACTGTCGGGATCGCATTTACTGCGGGTATGTTATTGACATCATTATTACGTAAGCGCTAGTCAAATGGAGATGCCTAACCCGGACAAGGAGCGTGTTGCTGATGGCCAAGAGCCTCAGCAGGTTGAGCTTATAAAGGAAATTATCGGGGCTGCTACTGACGCCGGCAAACGTTACCAGCGTCAGTTAGCACTGGCTAAGAACATGGCAAGACGCGAATGGAAATTATCTGTTCGCGCCTTGGTGTTAGTGCTAGTCGGTGTGTTGTTACTGGTTGCTGTGGTAGCCACATTGTGGATGACGCTTAACGCGACACTTGCAATGGGCCTATATCAGCTAGGGCTTCACTGGATGTGGATAGGAAGCGGAGTTTTACTGCTAAACGGTTTGGTATTGCTAGGTATTGTCTCTACGATTAGGGCGCTGTTGAAACACATAGGGTTTAGTCGAGCGTGGGATGCCTTAACGCTGAGTTCAGATCCAACATCTGAAACACCGGATTAGATATTTTCCTCAGATGAGCATTAAAGTGAGTCTCAGGTTGAGGATGATGTTGAGCAAACATCCGAGACATGAAAACGCTAACGCTCCATAGGAGACTCATGATGTTAGAACGACACTTTTTAAGTCGGATATTGCTTGGCAGAAGGCTTACAACGGTTGAGCAAATAGAGCAACAGGCGTATGTAAATCAACAAACTATTTTAGCAAGAAAAGAACAGATCATTAGCGCAAATAAGGAATTATGTAGGCAACCAGCCACGCCAATTGCTGCATTTGCCACGGGGGCTGCTGCCGGTATGCTGGGTGGCAAAAAACCAGCAAGTTTCCCTTTAGTCATGCGTATTATTGGTATGACAGGATTAATGTAACGTTAGTCAGCCACGGGCGTTTATTCGTCACTAACGTTGTTAAAAGCTTAGCTATGTCTAAGCGCGTGCGCACAGTTTTTTAGGAGTCACAAATCTCACCAAAGGCAATATTCCTCTGCCGCTTTTCTGTGACTCCTTTTTTATTCATGGTTCAGCACTAGCCTGTTATCAAGTTTGATAGCAGGCTAGTGTGACTGATCGACTCTTCGTTTAAATACCAATTCCTAGATTTGCATGTGTCTATTCTTTTGAATGCTCTCTTCTTCTCTTCGCTGTGAGGCTTGGGCTATATGTAAATCCCCACTGGGCACTTCAACAATATTCGCATTAATCGTATCTCGTGAGGTCACGAGATTAGATTACAAAGAGCATATCTGGAATGACAAGAAATGGCAGGCAGAGTGAATTCGTTAGACTGGCTAAATACGTAGACTTGTTAGATGCGTTACAGCTCGGCGATATACCATTAAGCCGTTTTACGATGGCTAGGTACAGCTAGTAAACGAGTTTACTTAGCAAAGGAATAAATAGCACAGGAATAAATAACACAGGAATAAATAACACAGGAATAAATAACACAGGAATAAAGCGCCCAAGCATTACCGCTTAGGCGCTGTAGTTTACGAGCTGCAGCTAAATCACTGCAGTTTCACGAATGAAAACGCACTCAACTTATAGGGAACCAATAACGCCTTCTCGGCGTTTATCTGCTGCGCCTTCAAGGCTGCCATCAGGCTTGCGCATAATCACGCTCAATCCTGAGTTTTCGCCTCTTGATGCATCCACGTCAAACCCCATTTCTTGCATCGCGGATATCAAGGAGTCAGGCGTTAAGCCTTTCTCTAAGCGCACGGTTTTACCTCTTGCAACCATATTCGGTAAATCGACAGCGGCTTGCGGAGCTAAGCCCCATTCAAACACACCGACCATGGTTTTAACCGTATACGCGATAATGTTGTTGCCGCCAGGCGAGCCGGTGGCTAATAAAAACGCGCCGTCTTTGTCTAACACAATAGACGGTGACATAGATGAACGAGGGCGCTTGTTCGGTGCAACTGCGTTAACAATGGCATTGCCGTTTTTGTCATGATGTTGAAATGAGAAATCAGTTAATTGGTTATTCAAAAACATGCCGCCAACCATACGGGTGGTGCCAAAAATGCTTTCAACGGTAGCGGTCATAGACACCACATCACCTTTGGTATCTACCACAACAAAGTGCGTTGTACCGTGCACATCACGGGTGGCATCAATACCTGCTGTTTCTTCACTTGGTACGTCGTTATACGCCCATGGGTCGCCAACGGCATAGGTTTCAGGTGTCGCTTTATCAGAGATAAGCGTGGCGCGCTTGGCAAGATATTCTTTGTTCAACATGCCGTTAATGGGCATATCGACAAAGTTTGGATCTGCTACAAACTGGTCTCTATCGGCATAGGCGAGTTGCTGCGCTTGAGCCATTATCGCCCAGTTCTTCGGATCATCAGGGCCCGCCGCACTCGGACGAGGGCCATTTTCTAAGATCCCCATGATCATTCCTACCGCCAACCATGAAGACGGGGGCGGTGCGCCGCATATTTGTGTATCACGGTAATCTTGGCAAAGCGCAGCACGTTTTACGGGTTTGTACGCGGCAATATCTTCGGCGGTTAATGAGCCTGCTCTTGGCTGCTGTTGGACCATAGCAGCAATCTGCTTAGCGATATCGCCTTGGTAGAAGTCCTTAGGATTGTTCGCGATAATTTCTAAGGTTTTCGCGTACTCAGGGTTTTTTAATACGTACCCAGTTGGGTGAGGTTGACCTTCTTCGTCAAAGAAATATTCGTGTGCGTCGGTCGGCCCTTGCTCTGGCGTACTAGGGATATATTTCCCAAAACGCTCTAGCATGCCATGTAAACGAGGTGATATTTCAAAGCCATCTGTTGCTAGCTTATGGGCGTAGTCAAACAAGCCATTCCACTCTAACGTACCTTGATCTTGATGAGCCATTGACAGCATGGCTACTATGCCAGGAACGCCGGTAGACAAACCGCTAGTTTTCGCTTGGATAAACGGCATGGAATCGCCATTTTCTAGCATGAACATATCTGGTGTAGCGCCACTTGGCGCTGTTTCACGACCGTCATAAACCGCTAAAGATTTACTTTCGTTGTCGTAATGCACCATAAAGGCACCACCGGCCAAACCTGAGCTTTGTGGCTCTACAAGGCTCAGCACTGATTCAATGGCGATGGCAGCATCTACTGCTGAACCGCCGGCGCGCAATACCTCAAGCCCTGCAGCTGTCGCATGAGGATTAGCGGTTACCACCATGGCTTGATGCTTAGGTTGCTCTGCTATTGGCGCGGCTTGTTTTTCTGCTGAACTGCAGCCCAAAATACTGGTGGATAAAACCCCGATGGCGAATAAATGAAACTTCATTACTTGTTCCCGATAGTTAAAATTTGATGGTCAAATGATAGTGAAATTAAACAGGCGAGAATCACTTTTGAACTGTTTCAAAATGCCCAGTACACCCAAGAGATGACACTAAGATGTACCACCCACTATTTTTCTATCACAAATAACCACTTACTGACAATGGACTGACAAAAAATGAAACCTAATTACGCTATTAACTTACAAATAAGCGCTTTATTTTAGGTATGCTTAGCAGAAACCCCCTTTATATTATCGATTTTCATCGATCGGTATTATGCTGGGCTCGCGATAATGTCACCACATTCAAACTTAGGGGAGCATTTTACTATGTCGACCATGCACTTATATATTTACGACCACTGCCCATATTGCGTGATGGCGCGTATGCCTTTTGCTATGAAAAACCTACCTGTGGAAATCACCGTGTTACCCAGCGACGATGAAGCCACGCCCATATCAATGATAGGTGTAAAAGCATGCCCAATTTTGAAAAAGCCTGATGGTAGTTTTATGCCAGAAAGCATGGATATAGTCAGCTATATAGACCAACTTGATGGCAGCCCACTATTTTCACCTTCAGCTAACCGAGCAGATTTATCGGCTTGGTTAAAAGACGTTAATTTATTATTGAAGCAACTACTTTACCCAAGGTGGATCACCTCACCAGTGGAAGAGTTTCAAACCCAAGCTGCTGTTGATTATTTCGTTAATAAGAAAACCAAAGAACTTGGTCCTTTTTCTGATGCACTAGCCAATAGTGAGCAACTCATAAAGACACTGGAAACTCAGCTAGAAAGATTAGCACCGATGTTACACAGTGAGACACGTGTGAATGAGCAGTTTTCTATCGATGATATAACCCTATTTGGCCGATTACGGGGTATTACCTTAATCAAAGGGCTGACAATACCGGCAAAAATAAGTGCGTATATCGATTATTTTTCAGTAACCTGTGACATTCCTTTGTTTTACGACGTGGCGCAATGATCTGGCGGCTCCGCCGGTGTGTCGTTGGGTGGCATACGGCTGTTTAAGCCACTTATAAATAATAAAGCACAAACCCTAAATCAAGCCTCAACCATTATGCTTAATGACTTCAAGCAAGTAGGGCGAGCAAGTACTGTGAAAGTGCGCCTTACCTGCCTTATTTTTTGATAGGATCCCGCGCTAAATAGCCGCAAATTTGAATTTAATGAGCCAAGCCTTCATATTACGAGATTACCAAACGCAAGCGGTCGACGCCGCCTTAGCGCATTTTCGGCAAAGCGAAGACCCTGCAGTGATTGTACTGCCCACCGGGGCAGGTAAAAGCTTAGTCATTTCCGAGTTGAGTCGATTAGCAAAAGGCCATGTTATTTGCCTTGCTCATGTCAAAGAGTTAGTGGAGCAAAATCACGCTAAGTTTCTGGCTACCGGCTCAGCAGCAGGTATCTTTTCAGCAGGGTTAGGCCAAAAAGACAGCAACGTAAAAACCACCTTCGCCAGTATTCAGTCACTGTCTGCAAACTTAGCAGCTTTTAATGTCCCGGCCAGCCTAATTATTATTGATGAATGCCACCGTGTGGGGCTAGAGGATAGTGCGCAATACAATAAAACCTTGGCACATTTTCGCAGCTTGAATCCAAAGGTAAAAATTCTTGGATTAACCGCTACCCCTTACCGGTTAGGGAGCGGCTGGATTTATCAGCATCATTATCATGGCTATACACGGCCCTCGGTCGATTCATTTTTCAAAAAATGTATTTTTGAGCTCCCTTTACAGTACATGGTCAAAAACCAATATTTAACACCGCCCATACATTATGATGCTGCCGTTGCTCACTATGACTTTAGTTTGCTAACAGAAAGCTTAGACGGTGAGCAAAACACCGATGATATCGCCTTAAATGAGCTCATTCATAAACACCCGAGGGTGACGAAGGCGGTCACTGAGCAAATACTGCAGCTTAGTCAAGACCGCGAAGGCGTAATGATTTTTGCCGCCACTGTTGATCACGCAAAAGAGATCTGCGCTTATTTACCCGAACAACAAACCGCCTTAATAACCGGTGCGACCAAAATAAAGCAACGTGACACCCTCATTGCCGCCTTTAAAGCCAAACACATTAAGTACCTAGTGAATGTTTCGGTATTAACCACGGGCTTTGATGCGCCCCATGTGGATGTGATTGCAATTTTGCGACCTACCCAATCTATCAGTTTATTTCAACAAATCGTCGGGCGCGGCTTGCGCCTCAGCCCTGGCAAGAAAGACTGTTTAGTGTTGGATTACACCAATAACGGGTACGATATTTTTCAACCTGAAATTGGCGAGAAAAAGCCCACCCCAGACTCAATTGCGGTGCAAATTCATTGCCCTCAATGCGACTTTGCCAATGCATTTTGGGGACGAAAAGACGCGCAAGGTCATATTCTTGAACATTTTGGCCGCCGCTGCCAAGGCTTGATTGACACCCCAAATGGTGAAACCCAATGCAACTATCGTTTTCGCTTTAAACACTGCCCCTATTGCAATCAAGAAAACGACATTGCTGCCAGAAAGTGCCAACACTGCAATGAGAAGCTAATAGACCCCGATGACATATTACGCAAAGCGTTAAATTTAAATAATAATAAAGTACTGCGCTGCGCTGCCATTACCCCTGTGATCAACTCAGCAGAAAAGAGTATAAAAATCACCTATCACGATGAAGATGGCCTGACATTATCAGAAACCTTTCGCTTCAATTATAAAAAAGCCAGACAACGCTTTAACGATTTATTCGCACGAAGATTAGCCAGCGGTACCCAGTCAATTCAGTTCGATTCACTTGATGAGCTGCAAAAGTTTTTGCCTTACCTGCCAGCGCCTGACTTTGTGATAGCCAAAAAGCAAAAGCACCACTGGCAAGTTACCGAACGGTTGTTTGATTATCAGGGGCCTTATCGAAAGGCCAATACGCTTGGCTAGCGCACGTTTTGCGCTAGTATTTTTTTACCCGCCGCGGCGCTATTTTTGGCCGCGGCGGGTAAGCAGAGTCATGTACCTTAGGCAATTGTGTAGGCTCTTATTGCTCGCTGCGGTGCTCAAGGGCGGATAACGCTGAGCCGCTGCGAAGGTACTGCACTACAGCAAGTAGGATCACCAAGCTTGAGAATATCAATGCATAACGAAGAGACTCGATTCCAAACTCAGGGGCTAAAAAGTCACTGACCATACCGGTGGCCACAGGCCCACAGCCTAAGCCAACAATATTCAAGATAAAGAATAAAATAGCCGAGGTCATAGCGCGCATTGACGGTTTCACTAAGTGGTGGGAAATCGCGATAGTTGGCCCAAGGTAGCAAGAACCAAATACATTGCTGATAAAGATACACACAAGTACTAAGGTCAACGAATCTAAGCTTAGTGCCAGTAAGCTAAACGGCACTGAAAGTAACACACCAATTGCCGGCACCCATAAATACCAACGCAAATTCATTTTACCGAATTTATCAGCCAAAAAGCCGCCACTAAGCGCGCCAATTACACCGGAAAAACCAATGATAAGCCCAAGGGATACGCCTACTTCGGCGATACTCATACCATGGCTGCGAATTAAGAATGAAGGTATAAAAGTTAAGGTGGAGTAACCGGTAAACGCACAAAAGCCCGCAGCAAAGGCCGCTTTTCGAAACGGCTTAGACTGCCACAAGAACCCCAAGGTTTGCTTAAAGGTATATTTCTCGCCTACGTTCGGGTCAGACACCATGCCTGAACCACCGCGAGGGGGCTCTTTTAAGGTTAAACGTACCACAGCCGCCATCAGGATTCCCGGTAAACCCACGGCGAAAAACGCCATGCGCCAACCGATTTTATCGGCCAGCCAACCACCTAATAACAGGCCGACTAAAATACCCAGATACAAGCCCATGCTGTAAATAGACATGGCTGCACCGCGCTCTTCAGGTTCGTAATAATCAGAAATCATCGAATGAGAAGGGGGGCTTGCACCTGCTTCACCAATCCCCACGCCAATTCTGGCCAGTAGTAACTGGGTATAGTTTTGCGCCAAGCCCGAAACAGCGGTCATGCCGCTCCAAACGAGTAACGCCAAGCTGACAATATTGCGCCGATTACCCACATCAGCCCAGCGGGCAATAGGTATGCCCACCACCACATAAAATAAAGCAAACGCAAAACCGGTTAATAGCCCTAGCTGAGTATCTGAAAGACCAAGCTCCGCTTTGATAGGCTCTTGTAGGATGACCAGAATCTGGCGATCAACAAAGTTAAAGATATAAACCAAGGTAAGAATAAACAGGACATAGCGTCGATAACTGCGTGTTTCCGCATTCATAGAACATTCTCAAATGAGTATTGGCTGATAGGAAAATCGAGTATGCCGACTAAATTTTATCCACTCAAGCATCAGAAATGGGCGTGAGGGTGCTCACTGGGCACCACACAAAATGTAAATTTGTTTACAAGTCAGTAACAGTGCGGTTACTGGGTGGTTACAACTTGCAGGTGACGCATCTATTTTTATTATGAATGAACAATTATACCCAGTGGGCTTTGTTCTTGAGGGGCATGCGCGATGCTTATTTATGCGCTGTGCGCACTGAGATTACGCTTCGCGTAGTGCATGCGCTGCGCGCACCAAGTATTCGCGTTGCTCACCTATGCGCTTCGCTTATTTATGGCCTTCGGCCACACAGCATGCACTTCGTTTATCATGCGCTGCGCGCACCACGCAATCGCTTCGCTTACTTATGTGCTTCGCACACGGCATCCATGCCTTTTTTCAAACGAAATCCATTTCGTCCAACTGACTTTTCTTCAACAGCTAAGAAAAGTAAGCAAAAGAAGCCGATCTCCAACCAATTTTTTGATCCATATTTTTAATTGTCTTCAATGCCAGAACGGCGAAAGGTAACATCCCTGTAAAGCACTTCGCCTTGTCCAGACGTCCGTGTCTGGACATCTGACAAGCCTATTAAAAAGATGGAAAATTGGAGTCGTGAACCAAAGCAGCGGCTACGCCGCTAAGAAAACGGCTTTTTCAAGTGCAGATTTGATATGAATTATCATGGGTGTCCTGTTAATTCCCTGTTAAGGGGTGAGCAACGCAATACAAAACCACCTTAATCACTGAAACCAACGCATAGTGAAAATGCCACACGTTGCGAATCCCTCTTGAACAGTATGTTATATGAATTTTTCGACTCGCTCTTCATCAACTAGCCAAACTTTGATACCTGACGATCTTATAGGAGTTGCCATACTTTCAATTAGTTCTTTGTGAGAAAGGTTATTAGGTAAAGCTATTACTGATTCATGGTCTGGGTTACCTTCCCTTACCTTGAATGCAGCAACAAACGCCACACCAATGTGTGTCTTAACCTGCGACTTGTTGAACTCTCTTCCATATCGCTTAGTCGACTCCTTTGAAGAAGTAGCACCTTTTGCTTCGACAAAATACTTCTTACCAGTTTCCGATACAGCAACAATATCTATCCCTGTTTGAGTAGTATCTAGTTTCTGGGAAATAGTAAGACCATCTAATTCCAGTTGGGTACATACTAAATCTACAATTCTATTCTCGGTTAACATTTAACCTCCTTGTAAAATTCATATAACGCTTACAATAACGGGAAAAGCCAAGTGCTTTGGCACGAAGTGCTAGCGAATCTTTTTCCCAATGAGCAAAGCGAATGATGTTGATTGTTTCGTTTACTTGCGCTTGACCACATCACTAGCCACTTCCTTATTCAGTTTCCCTCGAATTTCACCATCATACTTTTGGGAGTTAACATTGTCGGCATTTCCCCGACCTGCCAGTGCCGATACACCTAATAATAACAGCCCCCCTGAAAAAAGAGCGAATACAAAGCTTTCAAATAAAAGCTCTGTGGGGCTTAAATCAATTATTGTGTTTCCGCTAGATTTTTGGACCATGTTGCCCATAAAACCAACAGCAAAGCCGATGTAAAAACCACTCCGTCGTTTCACTGATTATCCTTGTAAACATAAGACTAAATTAAGCGGCGTTGCCCGCTCTTGCCAATGTCCACTATAATTTTTGGTTAGTTGCTTTGGCATTACCAGCACAATTTATTTGCATTTAAATGTGAGCTCATATCTCGCAAACACTCCAATAGACATTTCTGTTTCAGTTTCCTTCAAAATCATTACATTGGAATTATATTCGCTACACTTACTTTGCGCCTCTACCAGAGCTTTCGCCTTAAGTCGACTTAATCTAAACTCTTGACCAAGGGCTGGGGTGCCACCTTCCTTAAATATTGTATAATTATCACCCATTCTGACCATGTCGCTCGTAGCACATCCTGTCGTTATTAAAATCAAAATTACTGAACTAACTATTTTCATGCACCTAAACTCCTCGATTTCGATTGAGCAACTAACGCCCCGCTCAGGGGCAATAACATGTGGGCTAAAATTGGAGCCAAGCGACTGAGCCCACGTGTTACTGTCCCAGCCCGCTTGCGACCGACTACAGCGGTTTGTTATGTTTTTCCTTGCTCGGAATTTCAATAATACCTTTTTCAACCAGATATATGGCAACCGAATAGCCTGCAAGAAACACACTTACTAAGATACTAAAACAACCTATCCACTGTTTGACCGTTACATGTTGGAATAACCATTTGAGTGTTAATTTTTCTGGTGCCTCAGACGGTTTACTCGATAATATAGTTTGTTTTTCTTTACTAGCGTTCTCAAGTAGTTCAATTGCCGAAGAAAGCAATATTTTGGCTTTACTTACATATATACTCTTACTATGAAATTGCTTTGACTCTTCTTGGAGTTGAATAAAATCTTCATACAAAAATCTGTATGACTTCGGATATTTTTCTTTGAGATCTTCAAAAATACTTTTTACTTGCAAATTCCAAGTGGTAAATCTCGATACGTCTAAATCTTGATCATTAAATGAGCCATAGCTTCCTGTGCTCTCATAAAGCGATATTGATGGGGCTATTGAATCAGCTTGATTGATCAAACTTTCTATACCTACTTCGAGATTTTTCTTCACAGAACTTTCCTGAAAACATAACGCTCCGTTAACGGGCGAGCGCTTTTTGCGAGTCCGTGCCAGCGTTGTTTGCTGGCGTTTTCGTTAAAAGGCTTGTTATAAATCGACTATACCCAGCTGCCTATTCAAAATGCAACCCGCAGTAACGACTGTATTCTTGACCTCAAGAGTTACTTTTAAGACATCTTCTGCCCACTTTTGATCATAAGTAGATCCATTAAACTTGAATCTTTTAAAATGAACACCGCACTCATTAGTTTCAAAGGAAATCAATGACCCAAACTCCACAATATTTCGGTGCTTAATCGTATTAACAAATGCGTTAACATACTTAAATTCATGGGAGTCAAGTAAGGCCTGTAAGTGTTCTTTTAAATCTGAGCTTTGTAGTTCCTTTGTCACTATATTAATGTCACATTTGAACACTGGAACTTTCCTATCCAAGATTAAACTATTAATTAACTGTGCGAATAAATCGTGAATTGCTCTAGCAGAATGAATACACGCTTGCGTATTAGCTTGAATGGCAATTTTACGTTGCCAAATTTCTTCTCTGCTTTCTTCTGGCGGGAATATAAGTTTCATCTGTTCCCGAGGCGTTTCTGCTTGAACAAGATCATTCTGAGTTTTTGCTTGATGCAGGTGATACCTATAAATATCAATAGCACGATCAATCGATCTAATCCGTTCTATATCAAACTCACTTTCTTCATTACGAGATTTAACATGTTCTCTTAATGCCTTGAAATTCCAACTACTCATCCAAGCTTTCCATAGATTTATAACAATATTAATATCTTGCAAAATGCCGTGATTGCATCCGCGTATTAAACA
>OJCK01000021.1_pt1 | contig 122594 bp, 106 predicted proteins | sample 1592141 | NCBI WGS metagenome assembly OJCK01 (sample SAMN05416893, study PRJEB24817) | seawater metagenome | isolation source: Sea water | place: Canada:Atlantic | collected 2013-11 | reverse complement strand
CGTTTACGGCGTGGACTACCGGGGTATCTAATCCCGTTTGCTCCCCACGCTTTCGCACCTCAGTGTCAGTATCGAGCCAGTCAGTCGCCTTCGCCACTGGTGTTCCTTCCCATCTCTACGCATTTCACCGCTACACAGGAAATTCCACTAACCTCTCTCGTACTCTAGTGAGCCAGTTTTGGATGCTGTTCCAAGGTTGAGCCCTGGGCTTTCACATCCAACTTGACAAACCACCTACGCGCGCTTTACGCCCAGTAATTCCGATTAACGCTTGCACCTTTAGTATTACCGCGGCTGCTGGCACTAAATTAGCCGGTGCTTCTTCTGCGAGTAACGTCACAGCCAGCAATTATTAGCTACTGACCTTTCCTCCTCGCTGAAAGTGCTTTACAACCCGAAGGCCTTCTTCACACACGCGGCATGGCTGCATCAGGCTTTCGCCCATTGTGCAATATTCCCCACTGCTGCCTCCCGTAGGAGTCTGGGCCGTGTCTCAGTCCCAGTGTGGCTGATCATCCTCTCAGACCAGCTAGAGATCGTCGCCTTGGTAGGCCTTTACCCTACCAACTAGCTAATCTCACTCAGGCTCATCGAATAGCGCAAGGCCCGAAGGTCCCCTGCTTTCCCCCGTAGGATATATGCGGTATTAATCATCGTTTCCAATGGCTATCCCCCACTACTCGGTAGATTCCTGAGCATTACTCACCCGTCCGCCGCTCGACGCCTTCTAGCAAGCTAGAATCGTTTCCGCTCGACTTGCATGTGTTAAGCCTGCCGCCAGCGTTCAATCTGAGCCATGATCAAACTCTTCAGTTTAAAATCTTACTCAAAATAAAAACTACTTTGCTTTAGTTAAAAAGCGCTCTTGAATCTAATCAAGAGTTTGTGAGTTCTTACTTTGTTTATGCTTTGATGCAAAACCGTAGTTTTGCTGTCTCCGCCAATCAAGGTAAGCACCCACACGAATTATCTGAATATGTTGTTAAAGAACGTTTCCGGCTTCAGCTAGGCAACTACGCTTTGCTCGAAGTGGGCGCACATTATAGGGTGTGCGGTTTTGAAGTCAAGGGTTATTTTTATTTAAGTTTCTAAGAAAGTAGAAGAAAAACAAATACTTACATTAACTTCGTTATGTTTAATTAAAACGCCATTTCGGCGGTTTGCTTGAACAGGCTGCGAATAATACGCGTTTATTTTTCCTCGTCAACTTCTTTTTAACAATTAACTTAAAACAATCAAAATAGCCTTAATTCGCCATTTTTTAGCAATAAACACCCTCTTTCAATAAACAGCCTTTGAACTTTTTAAGACATACCCCGATTTAAGGTACAAACAACAGATTCGCAGGAATTTTTAAATCTTCTTGCTGCTCTAGTCTAATTGTCACTCTGCGGTTTTCTGCTCGCCCAGCTGCCGTTTTATTGGTAGCTATTGGATAGCGCTGTCCATGAAATCTCAAGGTTATCATTTCTGGATTTATGCCATTATCAATAAAGTATTTTTCTACGGACTCAGCTCTTCTTTTAGAAAGCTGACGATTATCGTATCGCCTACCTATATTATCAGTATGGCCTTCAATGTAGATTGCAAACACCCGAGGATCGTTTTTTACATAAAAAACAACATCGTTTAACAATGCTTGGTCATTAGGAGTTAATTCTTCCTTTCCTCCGCCAAAATAAATTCTATTGCGTGCTACCTGTTCAAAATTCATCGGCAGTAGTTGATCAACGCAACGCAGATATTTGAAATAGTACTCTTTAAAGTGGATAGCAGATAAATGTACTTTTATAAATTTGCCATCATCATAATAGGCTCTTCGGGTTACAACAGGTTGCTTCCCCTCTAGCAATGCATGTAAAAACTGGTTGCTGCGCTCTGGATCTAATTCAAGATTGGGGTTTTCTGGTGTCAACTTTGCATAACCTAGATGCTCTGATGATCTACTTGGTTGCCAAGGAGCTGGTGTAATTGAAATACTCGCCATTCCTGGTTTCATTAAATTCTTTCGTGTTTTCAGTTGAAACACAATATCTTCACCGGCTTCATGATAGAAGATGCCTTCTCCATATTCTGGCAATTCTTGCTCAAACTGGCAGGAAAAAACTGAACCGGTCACTTGCCAGCGGGTTGTTTCAATCCCACCACCATATTCCAGTGCCCATGTTTTTTGAGCCTGCACTATTAATAGCAACATCATGCAGGTAAATATCGTTAACGTCTGAAGCGTAAGTTTACGCATATAATAAGTATCTCGATTAACCAATAAAATGAAAGCTAAGTTCGTTATCGGCCAAAATTTCATTAAATTAAGGGAGTTGAGGTATAATGTTTAAGTTTTTTATATCAGCTTTCTTTATCTATCTAAGATAAAAGACAAGATAAGACATAACACTCGTTAAAGGCTAAAAGGTTCTTACATGACACAAAAACTCACCATTACTCGTCCTGATGATTGGCACCTACACCTGCGCGATGGTGAAGTTCTAAAGTATACTGTTCCTGCAACCGCTGCTTATATGGGGCGCGCGATCATTATGCCAAATCTACAACCACCGGTCATGTATGCTCGCCAAGCCATTGAATATCGAGATCGCATTTTAGCGCACCGCCCTGAGGGTAGTAAGTTTGAGCCTTTGATGGTGCTGTATTTAACCGATCGTACAACACCTGATATGATTCATGCTGCGAAATTAAGTTCTAATATTGTTGCGGTTAAACTCTATCCTGCTGGTGCTACGACCAACTCAGACTCTGGCGTGACTGATCTCAACAAGCTAGACCCTGTATTAGAAGCTCTTACAGAAAACGAAATGCCACTGTTGATACATGGTGAAGTAACCCATGATGATATTGATGTATTTGATCGTGAAAAGCGTTTCATTGATGATGTAATGAAGCCTATGATTGCCCGTCACCCGCATCTTAAAGTGGTGTTTGAACATATCACCACTAAAGATGCCGCAGAATTTGTTGAACAAGCTGGGCCAAATGTAGCCGCAACCATTACTATTCAACATCTAGCATACAACCGCAATCACATGTTAGTAGGCGGTATAAAACCTCACTTTTATTGCTTGCCCATTTTAAAGCGCAACATTCACCAGCAAAAACTTCAAGAAGTGGCAACGAGCGGTAACCCTAAGTTTTTCTTGGGTACTGACTCTGCACCACATGCTAAAGGTGCCAAAGAATCTGCTTGTGGTTGTGCAGGTTGCTACAGTGCTTATGCAGCCATTGAATTGTACGCTGAAATTTTTGAAGATTTAGGTGCACTTGATAAGCTTGAAGGTTTTGCTAGCCATTTTGGCGCTGATTTCTATAACTTACCACGCAATACCGATACCATAACTTTACTTAAGCAAGATTGGACAGTGCCTAACGAAATGCCTTTTTCAGAGGATGTTATCGTACCTCTAAAAGCGGGTGAAACTATTCGCTGGCTTGTTGAAAAATAATAAACCGTATTTAATGACTAAAAGCATCAATGTTTATTGTGCATTGTTTATGCTGCATTCTAAAACTAACTGCGCGATTTAATCGCTTAAGGAACCTTCGTGGCAGAGAAGAAAGATAAATCACTCATGGCACAACGCTTTCGCGGATTTTTACCCGTGGTAGTAGACGTTGAAACCGGCGGCTTTAATTGTAAAACCGACGCTTTATTAGAAATAGCCATGGTGACATTGCGCATGGATGAAAATGGCTGGCTTTATCCACACGAAGCCATTGATGCCAATGTTATTCCTTTCGAAGGTGCCAATCTTGAAAAAGAGGCTCTTGAATTTACAGGTATCGATCCGTTTGATCCGAAACGTGAAGCCATAAGCGAAGAAGACGCGATGACTAAAATGCTTCAATTTGTTCGCAAAGAAGTAAAGTCTACAGGTTGCAACCGAGCAGTATTAGTGGGTCATAACGCCCATTTTGATCATGGTTTTTTGAAACAAGCCATTGAACGCACCGAGATAAAGCGTGATCCTTTTCATCCCTTTTCTAGCTTTGATACTGCCAGCCTCAGCTCTCTTGCTTTAGGGCATTCAGTATTAGCAAAATCTTGTATGCTTGCTGACATTGATTTTGATAATAAAGAAGCTCACTCAGCAGCTTACGACACATGGAAAACAGCCGAGCTGTTTTGCTACATCGTTAATCGCTGGAAAGAATTAGGAGGCTGGCCACTAAAAGAAATTAGTGACGAAGGCGGGGAAAGCTTCGCTGATATGTTTAAGTGATTTGTTAAATTTTAGAGCGATTCAATATTAAAGCAGTTCGATAACTTCGAACTGCTTTTTTTTGCCTCCCATATTCAAACTAATCACATCATCGACATACTTACCCAGCATAACTTTAGCCAAGGGGGCGGTGGGTGTAATACTTCTTATAGTATTTGTCGTATTGGTATTTATCGTATTGGTATTTTTTAATTGATCAACATGAGCAATAGCTGCAGAAAATACTTTTCCACCAGCCACGGGTAATATCCACAACCACTGATTTTCATTGAGCTCTAAATCAACTAAGCACACTAAAGATCCCACCAAGATCGGTTGATTTTGCGTTAATTCAACAAACTCAAAGTGATTCAATACCAGCAACTGGCGCTGTAACTCAGCTATACGTTCTGATTGTCCGTGGGCTAAATAGGCAGCTTCTAACGCCAGAGTATCGTATTGGTTTTCGGGTTTACTTTGCTCATGAGAAGCCAGCGCGTGCGCTTCATCAACCGCTGAACGGGTTGCATTAATTTCTTGCTGCAACTGCTCACATAAACTTTCTAATAATAATGTTTTTTGCACAAACACGTTCTCTTTCAATAGCTTAAAACGGACATATTCCGCTATATTAGCGGCTTACTCACGATTATAAATTAGGATATTGGATATGCGCCATGCTTACTGCGAAAATATAACCCTAGACGAATTAGCAGCTATTCGCATAAAACATCCAAAATTTAATGCCACGGTTTTATTACAAGGTTCACAGCTGATTGAATTTAGCCCCGCCAATAATAATTTTAACAATCTGCTCTGGTTAAGCGAGAGCGCAGAATATAAAAAACAACAATCTGTGCGTGGCGGCATTCCTATTTGCTGGCCCTGGTTTGGGGATTTAAACAAAAACCCCACCGCCATTAAACAACAAGTGCCAACGCCGCAATTGGCCAAAGCTCATGGATTTGCCCGTAATTTAGTTTGGCAGCTGGGTAATATTAATGAAAACAACGATCGTGTGCAGATAGAATTTGAACTTTCCCACACGCCAGAAACCCAAGCGCTATGGCCTTTTACCTTTAACCTAGTTGCACGATTCACTTTTTCAGATACTTTGACCGTTGAATTAATAACAACCAATTTAGACCACAAAGAAATGGTCATAAGCCAAGCCATGCATACCTATTTTCCAACAACTGATATTGCCGAAACCATTATTAGCCCGAGTGACAGTTGTGAGGTTGTTTACATTGATGCCTTGGATAACTGGGAAGAAAAAAAACAAATTGGCGCAATTAAATTTACCCAAGAAACCGATAGACTGTATTTTTTCACAACAACAGAAGCTGCTAATAATTATGAGTTAAAAATCAAAACGCCCACTCAACAATTGCTAATGACTAATCAACACACTAACAGTGCTGTTATTTGGAACCCTTGGATAGAAAAAAGCTTACGCTTGAGCCAATTCAACGCCCATGATTATAAAACCATGTTTTGTATTGAAACGGCTAATGTTTTACATGATTCAATATCACTAGAAAGCAATCAACAACACACATTAAAACTGAGCCTTCAGCTGGCTTAAAAGCTGACTTAAAAGCTATTTAACAGCAGTGCGCCACATCAACAATTAGACGACGCAACCACTTGTGCGCTTGGTGATGCTGCACCAAAGGCGACCAAGCCATTTTGAGTTCAAAAGGTGGCACATCGAACGGTGTTTCTTTTACATGCAAACCAGAAGACTCCGCCTGCATTTCTGCTACTTTTCGTGGCAGTGTCGCAACAAGATCGTTATTCAAAGCCAATAAGGCTGGCATCTGATAGTGACGAGTAAATACAGAAATTTTGCGTTTATGGCCTAACTTGCTAAGCGCATTATCAACCCAGCCTAAACGAATTATTTTTTCAGGATCAATACCCACACCCGCGCCCATACCGGTTTTACTTACCCAAATATGCATACTGTCTAAATAAGCATCTAAATCAAATTGATTAACACGAGGATGATCTGGGTTCACCAGACACACAAAATCGTCTTCCCATAACGTCATTTGATGAAACGACTGTGGCATCTCATCGAAACGGTTAATTGCCATATCAACTTTACCGGCTTCAACATCTTGGAAAGTAACATCTGAAGGCGTAAGCACATCCAAAATCACATGCGGTGCTTCTTGACGTAATCGCTTTACCAATTCTGGAACAAGGGTCGACTCGGCATAGTCGCTTACCATAATACGAAACACACGGTGGCTGGATAATGCATCAAACTCACCTTGAGTTTGCAGCGCTGCTTCGAGCTCGTTTAATGCCTTTCTTATTAATGGCTGTAATTCAAGCGCTCGCTCGGTTGGAGTCATACCCTCACTGGTACGCACTAAAAGAGGGTCATTAAATAAATCGCGTAAGCGTTTTAGACCGTTACTCATGGCAGGCTGGGTAATGCCTAATTGCTGAGCAGATTTAGTAACGCTCCCCTCACGCAAAAGAACATCCAGATAAACCATTAAATTAAGGTCAACGCGATCAATGTTCATAAAAGCCCTATGGATGAAACTATTTATTTAATGAATGAAATGAGTTTAACCTATATTGTTACTAAATAGTAAGCCAAAAAAAAGCCCAAATTCTCACGTATTAAAGAATTCGGGCTTTTAGGTCGTGTTTTAATGCTTAGAAATTATAAGCAACACCCACCATGGCTGTTAGTGGCTTTTGGGCACGAGCACCATTTTTAGGAGCACGAGCAACCACGTCTTCACTGTCGAACAGGTTCTCAACTCCAGCGTACACTCGAGTCTGCTGATTAACCTGATAACGACCCGCTACATCCACTACGGTATACGCATCAATGTCTTCATTAACGCCACACGCAGCCGTTGAACACGTATCGCTGTAATAATTAACATTCATGTCGGCGCTGAAACCTGAAGCATGAGCCAACCCAAAGCGAAGCTGCACTTGTTGATCTGCCAAGCTCGGTAGCTTATCTCCTTTGTTTACATCGCCCCAAACGTCATCATCGTCGAAAGTAGTATCAAATTTAGCATCGGTGTACGTATAAGTAATACCCATTGGCACAGTTAACGCCTGGTTTACTTTATGGTCATAGTTAACCAATACTTCTAAGCCCTGAACGGTTGCTTCACCGGCGTTGCTGGCATCGCCTATATCACAATCACCACCAGTAGAAGCTGTACATGCGCCTAGCAAGTTAGAGTAGTCGCTGTAAAAAGCCGTGGTTTCTGCATACAAGCCGTTATTGGTAAAACGCAAACCAAGTTCAGAATTTAACGCTTCTTCAGGATCGCTCTTGCCATCGTTTGGAGATGGAGAATGACCTTCATGCATACCGGCAAATACAACAAGTTCTTTATTCACTTGATAGCTGGCGCCCAAACCAAGCAAGGTTACATTTTGCTTCGTTTCTTTAGAAGCACTGCCTTCACGCTTAATCTCATAGCTTTCATGACGAACACCAGGGCTAACCACCCAGTTACCCAGCTGAATATCATCGGCAATATAAGCAGACCAAGCTCTTGCTTTAGTGAAGCGAGTATCTGGAGCTCCAGTAGCACCATAACTTAAGTTGCCATTAGCATCTTGATTCCAAGTTTCTGTTGGCTGGCTACGGTCTTCTTGGTCTTCGTGATAACGCGCACCAAATTCAATATTGTGGTCAATATCACCAGTACTTAACTGGTGAGCAATACGGGTTTGAATACCTTTTGACTCATAAGCACGGTTATTGTGTTTAATTTTAATAGCGGCTGCTTGGTTACCATGAAGCACTGCAATGGCATCAGCTTGCGTTGCAATATTGTTAGGATCAGACAGAGTTCCACAGCTGCCAGTATTGGCACAATTAAACACTTCGTTAATGCCGTCACCACCAATTTTATCGACCTTAAACCAATCTCGTTCAAACTCAATAAAGTAACCCGTAGTGGTAATACTGGTATTACCAAATTCTACTAGGTGGCTTAACGTAATTTCGTTATGCTCGTTATTCATTTCGTCTTGCTGAGTTAAGCCGTAACGTGAACGCGCGTCTTTTTTGAAGTCCGCTTCGGTTAGACCGACATAGGTCTGGTTAGACATTTCTGTTGAATGCTGCACTTTTAAATCAAGCTGATGATAAACATCGGCGCTACGATCGCTGTTTACGCGAAACTTAGCCATGACGTCGTCTTTTTTAAAGCCGGTATCATTATCAGCGTTTTGAATTTTATCAAAGCCATCAACTTGATGCTTTTGGCCTTCGATTAACCAACCATAATTCTGCTTGCTATCACCTACATTGGCGTAGTTGCGAATCATATTATTGGAGCCGTATTCTAGGTTTACCTTGCCGCCAAAGGTTTCAGGAATTTGCGTGCTCAATAAGTTTAATGCACCACCCACAGTATATGGACCGTTCTTAATTGCAGAGGAGCCCTTCATCACTTCAGCGCCACTGATGCGACCTGCTGTTGGGAAGTAATAAGCGGAAGAGGCGGAATAAGGGGCTGGGGCAATTAAAACGCCGTCTTCCATTAAAGTGATTTTGCCAGAACGATCATCACGCGTACCACGAATACTGATGTTTGGACGTAAGCCGTAACCTTCTTCATTACGGAAAGAAACCCCTGGAACACCTGCTAGGATCTTTTGAATATCGGTATATTCAAACTTGGCTAACTCTTCTGCATCAATAACGTGTGCTGAACCCGCAATCTGCTTTGCTTGCTCTTCACTACCAATGATAGTTACTGCAGAAAGTTGATGTTCAGCTTTTTCTACGGAAGCATCGTTAGTGTTTTGCACCTCTGCTTGAGCAGCAACCGCAGTTAGCGCCAGAGATATTGCAATAAGATTTTTCATCTTCAAATACTCACTTCTTAATAATTTGAGCGCATTTTATAGCATTGAGATCTGAGGTCAAAAAATAATTATTCGCATTTGCATTACGATTTAAGAATATTTATCTAAGACCTGCTTTTTTACCCCCTGAATTTAAAGAATTTCATTTTTTAACAGCCATAACAAAAACCGGCACTGATTTTTATCAGTGCCGGTTTTTAGGTGTGCAATCTGTACTCAGGGCTAACTAGCGCTAGCCAATCATATTACTCAGCAGCAGCTTCATCCAATAAAGGCTTTAATTCACCTTTCTGGTGCATTTCAGTAATGATGTCACAACCGCCTACTAGTTCTCCTTTTACCCAAAGCTGTGGGAATGTTGGCCAGTTCGCGTATTTTGGCAATTCAGCGCGAATGTCTGGGTTAGATAAAATATCAACGTAAGCGAATTTTTGCCCACATTCCATCACACTTTGTACTGTTTGCGCAGAAAAACCACACTGTGGAGCATTAGGTGAGCCTTTCATATATAGCAAGATATCGTTGTTTTCGATTTGTTCTTTGATCGCTTCGATAATATCCATAATGGTTCCTTTTTTGAGCTGTGTTTATTTAGGCGAATACTACTTAATTTCCGACTATTTTACTAGGTTAATAGCTGCATTAATGATGCGAATCGAACGGCTATTGATCTGTATCAGTGAGTCCATACCCCCCACCTCCAGGAGTATGAATGCAAAACACATCCCCCTTATTCACTTGTATATCGGTGCAACCTTGTAAAAATTCAAGTTTAGGCACCGGTTGACCTGCTGCATCTAAGGTAAAACGCTTAACAAAATTCACCCCAACCTTGCCTGCACCACCACCGGCCATACCGAAAGTCGGCACTTGGCGATGGCCTGAAATAATGGTCGCGCTCATGGGTTTTAAAAAGCGAATATGGCGCTCGATGCCATCACCGCCCTTAAACTTACCCCACCCGCCCGAATTAGGGCGAAGTGCAAAGTGCTCTAACATCACAGGGAAGCGCTGCTCTAAAATTTCCACATCGGTTAAGCGTGAATTGGTCATATGACTGTGCACACCCGACGCCCCATGATTATTGTCTGTTGCGCCTGCACCACCACAAAGCGTCTCGTAATATTGAAACTCTTCGTCGCCAAAGGTGAAGTTATTATTAGTCCCTTGGCTGGCCGCCATAATACCGAGAGCACCTAATAAGGTATCTACTATAGTTTGTGCCGTTTCAACATTGCCTGAAACCACCGCCGCAGGGTATTGCGGAGCCAGCATTGAACCTTGCGGGACAATAATATCCAGCGCGCGGAAAAACCCAGCGTTTAATGGCATTTTTTTGTTTACCAAACAACGGAAGACATACAGAACAGCGGCTTTGGCGACAGAGGTAGGCGCATTAAAATTACCCGAGTGCTGATCGGAAGTGCCGCTAAAATCGACTTTCGCACGGCCGTTGTGCTTATCAATAGTGATGACGACTTTAATTAAACTGCCATCGTCCATTGGGTATTCAAACGAGCCTGAATCCAGATCTTTCAAACACGCTTTTAAAGTCAGCTCTGCGTTATCTTGAACGTGCCCCATATAAGCCTGCAAGGTTGCTAAGCCGTACTGTTTGCTTAAGCGATTTAATTCTTGCGCGCCTTTTTCACAAGCCGCTAATTGCGCTTTTAAATCGGCAATATTTTGCGGAATATTACGCGCCGAAAATTCATGATCAGATAAAGCAGCAGTGATCATTTCAGTTTGAAAAACTCCTTCTTTTACCAAGCATAAATTATCTAGCAAGATACCTTCTTCGTTAATATGCCGACTGCGGGCTGGCATAGAGCCTGGGGTAATCCCGCCGACATCGGCGTGATGCCCGCGAGCGGCCACATAAAAGTCTGCCGTGTCTGAATTGATAAAAACAGGTTTTACAATGGTAATGTCCGGTAAATGGGTGCCACCGTTATAGGGGGTATTTAACACAAAAGCATCACCCGCTTTCATATTGGGGTTGTTATTGATCACCACTTTAATGCTTTCACTCATAGACCCAAGATGAACCGGGATATGCGGAGCATTCGCCACCAGCTCGCCGAATTGATCGAACAAAGCACACGAAAAATCTAAGCGTTCTTTAATGTTCACACTGGCGGCAGTTTTTTCTAAAACAAATCCCATTTGCTCGGCAACAAACATAAACAGATTATTAAAGACTTCTAATTGAATGGCGTCGGGGGCTGACTCAGTTTTACCTTCTTTAATCTGTTCGCTACCTGATTTTTCTTGGTTATTTTTAAAGCCCTCACTTTGATTTTCTTGAGTTTGATCATTATCTAAACGGGTTAAAACCAATGCCCCACTATCGATAACTTTACCCACCCAATTTGGCTCAATCACAATGGTTGAATTACTTTCTGCGATTAATGCTGGGCCAACAATGTCGATTTTTTTAGGCAGTTGCTCACGACGATAAACAGGCACTGACAATGCTTTTGTTTTTCCACCTTGCTGGCACGTCATACTGCTTTCAGCGATGGGCATGAGCTGAGTAAACGACTCAGTCTTTGAACGATTAACCAAATCATTTTGATGGCTAGCAACACGCTCTAGCTGCAAAGCCTCTAAAATTAAAGGCCGCGTAGTATCCGAAAAGCCAAAGGTTTTTTGATGCAGCTGATGAAATTCGGTAGCCACCCAATTCATATCTAAGTTATTGGGCAGTGATAATAATAGCGGCGTATCTGTGCCTTGGTACTTCACATGAATGCGCCAAAAATCTTGAATGGTTTGCGCTGTTTTATTATCGCCTCGGTTAGCGCCAGCCTGGGCAACGTCTTTTGAATTTCGGCTTCGGTTGATAGCCGCATCGGCTTTTTCTTGCAGGCGTATCTGGTTCAACTCAATCACATCTAGCACGGCGCACGAAGTATTTTGGCGAGCATCCAAGCTATTTAAGGTAATTTGCAACGACTGCTCGCCCAACCAACGTTCATTCGCTAAACCAATACCATAAGCCGATAATACCCCAGCGAACGGGTGCAAATAGACTTGTTTCATGCCCAACGCTTCAGCCACTAAACACGCATGTTGCGCACCTGCCCCGCCAAACGCATTCAGCACATAATTACTTACGTCATAGCCACGCTGCAAAGAAATTTTCTTTACCGCATTGGCCATGTTTTCAATGGCAATGGTTAAAAAGCCTTGAGCAATTTCTGCTGCGCTGTAATGCAAACCGGTTTCTTGATTAATGCTTTTGGCTAATGCTTCAAACTGATGCTTAACACCCTCAAAATCCAATTCTTGATTACGCTGTGGGCCAAAACACTGTGGGAAATACTCCGCTTTCACCTTGCCCAATAACACATTGCAATCGGTAATGGTTAATGGGCCGCCATTGCGATAACAGGCAGGCCCAGGAAACGCCCCTGCACTTTCGGGGCCGACTTGAAATCGACCGTCAGAGAATTTAACAATCGAACCGCCACCCGCGGCCACGGTATGAATATTCATCATAGGCGCACGCAAACGCACACCGGCTACTTGAGTTTCAAACTCGCGTTCGTATTCGCGAATAGGATTTTGGGTATTGTCAGAACTGGAAAATTGATCGGCATTAAAATGCGCAACATCGGTTGAAGTACCACCCATATCAAAACCTATGATGCGTTCATAGCCATCATTACAGGCGGTTTCAACCATACCAACAACGCCACCAGCGGGGCCGGACAAAATGGCATCTTTGCCACGGAATTTATGCGCATCGACCAAGCCGCCGTTGGATTGCATAAAATACAGCGGGACTTTCCTTGCAATAGACGTCTTTGTAAAAGAAGTACTTATAGAAGAAGTATTTACTGAAACCGTTTTATCAGAAGCAGAAAGCTGGCTATCGACCTGCTCAACATAGCGTCTTAAAATCGGCGATAAGTAAGCGTCCACTACCGTGGTATCACCCCGCGGCACCAGTTTAACTAACGGGCTAACTTCATGACTGAGCGAAACTTGCTTAAAGCCCAACTCACGGGCTAAACGTCCTGCGGCTTTTTCATGTTCTGGAAAACGATAACCATGCGCAAAAGCAATGGCAATCGACTCAATGCCCTGCTTACGCCACTCAATTAACCGCACCGCTAGGCCTTCTTCGTCAAAGGGCAAATCAACCGTGCCATCAGCCAGTAAGCGCTCACTAGCTTCCTCAACCCCAACATACAACTGCTCTGGCAATCGAATATCGAGGGCAAAAATATCAGGCCGAGTCTGATAACCTATTTTTAAAATATCGCCCAAGCCATGGCTGGTAACTAATAAAGTAGGTTCACCTTTACGCTCTAATAACGCATTGGTCGCTACCGTGGTACCCATTTTCACTTCATCGATTAACTCGACCGGCAACGGCTGCCCATCTTCAAGTTGCAGCAGCTCTCTAATACCGTGAATAGCAGCGTCTTTATAATGAGCGGGGTTTTCCGATAACAGTTTATGTGTGACCAAACTACCGTCTGGCTTTTTCGCTACGATGTCGGTAAACGTGCCCCCACGATCCATCCAAAACTGCCAAGCTGCCATTGTTATTTCCTAGTGTTCGATTGAAAAACGTCTATCTGATACCGAGCCGATTATAGATCACACCTGATCAGACAGCATTGAGTTTTTAGCGGTGCATTTTTTAAAACACGAGGTATGATGATATTTGCTACTATCTTTATGCCATTATTTTTAAGACACTATTTTTAAGCCAACGTATTTTAACAAGAGACTACTATGTCAAAACCTATGCCTAATGATCCCACGATATTCAGTAAAATAATCAATAAAGAATTACCTGCGGATATCGTCTATGAAGATGAGCTGTGTTTAGCCTTTAAAGACATTAACCCATGCGCCCCTGTGCATATATTAGTTATCCCCAAAAAGCCTATTCCACGCTTATGCGACGCAACAGAAGACGATAAAATACTGCTTGGGCATTTAAACCTTGTGGCTAACCAAGTAGCTACTGACGCAGGTATTGGCGAGGCATTTCGCTTGGTAGTCAATAATGGCGAAGGCGCTTGTCAAACTGTATTCCACTTGCATTACCATGTGGTGGGTGGGCGCAGTTTACAATGGCCTCCTGGCTAACGTTTATTAATACTTAGTGCAATTCAGCGATCATTTTACAATCAGAAGCCTTGAGACAGAAGTGGCATTGCAGTTGTCATTTTTGTCATAAAAGGCTTTATCCCATACCCATTTTCCTCAAAAGTAGCTTTATATTTTTTGGCTAATTCATACTAATTTATAATTTAAACAATTATTACTGGCATGATTATTTAGCCAAAATCTAATTCAAGCTACTGATATTTATAAGATTTTATTTTTAAATATCAAATACTCATAAAGATTTCTGGGTACAGCTTATACTTTAAATGAGTTATTTCTCAAAAGTGGACTGATTTATGCTTATCAAGTGTCATTAACGGTGTAATACCTTAACATTACTTAATAGGTCTCAATATGGAATTAGATCCGCTTATCCTCTCTAGAATACAGTTCGCATTTGTCGTCTGTTTTCATGCCATATTTCCGGTGTTTACCATCGGGTTAGCAAGTACTATTGCCGGCTTTGAAGCATTACACTTTAAAACAGGCAACCCAATATGGTTGCGTCTCTCTAAATTCTGGACACAAGTGTTTGCTGTTGTGTTTGGGATTGGTGTTGTATCTGGGATTGTTATGTCGTTCCAGTTTGGTACCAACTGGAGTAATTTTTCTTATGCCACGGCTAACTTTTTAGGGCCCGTTCTCAGCTATGAAGTCATCACAGCGTTTTTCTTAGAGGCGACATTCTTAGGTGTTTTACTATTTGGTCGCGATAAAGTGCCCAAGGGCGCACACTTATTTGCAGCTATTATGGTGGCCTCCGGTACCTTTATTTCCTCTTTCTGGATTTTATCAGCTAACTCATTAATGCAAACCCCAGATGGTTTAGAGTTAATTGACGGCATGTACTACGTTAAATCGTGGTCTGATGCGTTATTTACTGCCTCTTTTGGCTACCGTTTTTTACACATGGGGCTGGCCTCTTTCTTAACGGCAGCTTTGGTGGTTGCTGGGGTAAGCGCATGGTTTATTTTGCAAAAACGCGAACTGGAAGCCAATAAAAAAGCCTTATCTGTTTCTCTTTGGTTTTTACTAATATTGGCACCCGCGCAAACGATTGTGGGGGACTATCATGGTTTGAATACTTTAAAGCATCAGCCAATGAAAGTAGCCGCCATGGAAGGTCACTGGGAAACAAGCACAGGGGTTCCTCTGTTGTTATTCGCAATCCCTGACCAAGACGCTCAAACCAACCACTTTGAAATTGGCATTCCTAAAGTAGCTAGCCTTATTTTAACTCACGACTGGGATGGCGAATTAAAAGGGCTTAAAGAAGTATCTGTTGAAGAACAGCCACCAGTATTTATTGTATTTTGGTCGTTTAGAATCATGGTTGGCCTTGGGCTGCTTATGATTGTATTTGCACTGTGGGGTTTATTTTTACGACCTGGTGGCCGCTACTTTAAATCACCAGTATTTTTAAACGGCTTACGCTTTATGAGTATTTCTCCTTTTATTGCTGTATTAGCGGGTTGGGTTGTAACCGAAACAGGGCGTGCACCTTGGTTAATTTATAATCAAATGACACACGCACAAGGATTAACACCTTCACTAACCGGCGGTATGGCTCTATTTACTCTTATAGGTTATGTCGTTGTGTATGCCGCAGTGTTCAGTGCGGGTATTTATTATCTCTTGAAGGTGTTTAGAGGTGGCTTAGAAACAGCCAACGAACCACACGAACTGGATGAATTTGAACGTCCTAAAAGACCATTTTCAGCGGCGCATGCTGCCATTGATGAGGAAGTTTAATCATGGAACCAACATTCGATCTAACGTTAATCTGGGCGTTCATTATTGGCTTTGGCATTATGATGTATGTCCTCATGGATGGTTTTGTTCTTGGCCAAGGAATTTTATTCCCTTTTGCGCCAGATGAAGAATCTCGCGACACTATGATGAATTCAGTTGCTCCCGTGTGGGATGGTAACGGCACTTGGCTTGTTTTAGGCGGTGCAGGTTTACTGGCGGCTTTTCCCTTAGTTTACGCGGTGTTTTTACCGGCCTTGTACATTGGTGTGTTTTTACTACTTGCCGGCTTAATCTTTAGAGGCATTGCCTTTGAATTTCGCTTTAAAGCAAACCAGTCTAAATACCTATGGAACTGGGCTTTTGCTGGCGGCTCTACTGTTGCTGCCTTTGCACAAGGGGCCGTTGTGGGCGCTTATATCCAAGGTTTTGAAACAGAAGGCTTTGCTTATTCTGGCGGCGCGCTGGATTGGTTAACGCCTTTCACTGTTATCACTGGCCTTGGATTGGTATCGGGTTATGCTTTGCTGGGCTGCACTTGGTTAATTTTAAAGTCTGAAGGTGCCTTGCAAGAATGGGCTTATAATTTAGCGCCTAAGTTACTGGCAGGCTTGCTGGTTGTGTTTGCAATTATTGGCATTTACACACCGTTTGTAGATGAATTCGTAAAAGAAAGATGGTTCGATAATTTAAGTATTATTTGGATCTTACCTGCTCTGGTTCTGCTGTGTGCGTTAACGGTAGTGCGTGCTGTTAAAAAGCGTTCTGAAGGCGTGCCTTTTATTGCAAGTATGGGAGTTTTCTTATTCAGTTATTTGGCATTAGCTGCAAGTAAATGGCCCTATATTGTGCCTCCTAAGTTCACCATTTGGGATGCTGCTTCGTCGACTAATTCGCAGTTGTTCTTGTTGCTGGGTTTCTTATTTGTTATTCCCATCATTCTTGGTTATACCAGTTGGTCATACTGGGTATTTCGAGGCAAAGTGAAACAAGGCGGCTACCACTAAGTTTATGATTAGCCACCTTGTAAAACAGCCTGGCAGTTCTAAACAGCTGACAGGCCGTTTATTTTTAAACCAATACATTGCGCAAGAAAAAACAGCACTTCGAGCATCTGTTATTGCAGGGGCTTTATCAACTCTTTTATTGATTTTTCAATGGGTGTCTTTTGTTTATATTGCACAAGACGTTATTGTTAATAAGCAACCTCTTTCAAGTCAGTTAATACTTTTAACAGTACTGTTAGGTTGTATTATTGGGCGAGTATTTCTTACTCGTTTACAAACTTTATTTTCACAAAAAGCCAGCCTTAATATTCGTAAAAGCATTCGTAATACCATGCTTGCTCACTGGCGCTCTTCCAGCCCCGTGGCATTAAAAAACACCTCCTCAGGTGCCTTTGCTTCTCAATTTATAGAAGAAGTTGAAGCAATGGATGGTTATTTTTCTAAGTATTGGCCCCAGCAAGCCTTGGCCATTATTTCACCCTTATTAATTTTATCTGCCATAGCTGTATTTAATTGGCTGTGTGCCTTGCTGTTACTTATTTCGGCTCCCTTAATACCTTTATTTATGATTTTAGTGGGGATGGGAGCAGAATCACTGAATCAAAAATATTCCACTCTTAGACAACGTTTAGCTGGGCACTTTTTAGATCGCGTTTCTAACCTTTCTAATATTTTATTATTGGGAGCAAAAGACGAGATTTTTGAGGAGGTGGAATACAACAGTGAACGCTATCGACATGTGATTATGAAAACCTTAAAGGTCGCATTTTTATCATCAACCGTGTTGGAGTTTTTTACTAGTGTGGCTATTGCATCACTGGCAATTTATATTGGCTTCTCTCTGTACGGCGCAATTACTTGGGGGCCAGCCGATAGCCTTTCATTATTTTCTGGCCTAACTATTTTAATTCTTGCACCCGAGTTTTTTCAGCCTTTGCGAACATTATCTCAGTATTACCACGATCGAGCCTCTGCACTTGGCGCTGCCAATAATCTGGTAGAGTCTTTAACACCGCAAACTTTTACACCCAAACAAAACCCACCAGCATGCGCCGATGCTCAAGAACAACAACAGTTGGTTATAGAGGATCTTGTAGTGGGTTTTGACACCCCTCTGTCTCCTCCTTTAAACCTAACTATTAATCCAGGCACAATGGTTGTGATTTCTGGTGACTCTGGCTCAGGAAAAACAACACTGCTAAATACTATTGCGAATTTTATTCCTGCTCTTGGCGGTTCGGTAAAACTTAAACCTAATAGCCACAGTTCAATCGCCTACTTGCCACAAAAGCCTTGGATTAAAAATAATAGTATTTATGAAAATTTAAAATCACTGGCACCTCTTTCGTCAAAATCAGAAATGGAAAACGCACTGGATCAATTAGGGTTGCTGGATGAGCTTGGGGTAAATCGCTTCGGCTTAGAAACTCTAGTGGGCGAGCATGGCCAAGGGCTATCGGGTGGTCAGATGCAACGCATGGCCTTTACGAGAATATTACTCAATCCAAGTCCTGTAATTATTTTTGATGAGCCGACTGCACAGCTCGACTTAAAGAGTAGGCAATTAATTTATAAAGCCTTAACTGCTTTAAAGTCTAAGCGTATTCTGCTTATTGCTAGCCATGATCCGTTATTGATCGATGTTTGCGACTTGCACTTAACGATGCCTATTAATGCAAAAAACAATGCCTATTAATGCAAAAAAATAACAGGGCCTATCATTCAAATATGGGCACGGTATAAAAAATTAACAATGAAATATTGGTTTAACTTAATTACAAAAAGCCAAGGTAAACGTTTATACATTGGTATTTTTTGGGCTTTTGTAACCGCTCTATCGGGTGTTGCCTTATTGATGCTGTCCGGCTGGTTTATTACCGCAACAGCGCTTACTGGCTTAGCCATTAGTGCCGGCCTAGTGGTGGTATTTGATATGTATATGCCCGGCTCTGGCATTCGTTTTTTTGCCCTTAGCCGCACTGTTGGGCGATATGTAGAACGAATTTATAACCATGATTCTATTTTACGGTTAATCTCTACCTATCGCTTAACCCTTTTTAAAGGTTTGACGAACTTATCGAGCAAGCAACTTAGGGCAACTTCAGATAGCGAATGGCTAGGAAAGCTAACATCCGATTTAGACGCTTTAGACACTATTTTATTGAGTTATATTATCCCTCCCATTGTTGCCGCACTTTCTATCATTACGTTGTCGTTATTTCTTAGTTTTTTTTGGTTTGATCTCGCACTTTATTTAGGCGGCGCCTTGCTGCTGTGTTTGTTTGCCAGTATCCGCATTACTATTAAAAGAACCAAGCAATTTGGGTCACTCTCGGCTAGTTTATTGAATGCCTGCCGCAGCGATGTGATTGAACACTTACAAGGTGCTTACGAGTTACAGTCTCATGATTTAATGCAAGATCACGAGCAACAAATTTTAACCACGCTGGATGATTTTTATCGCGCACAAAATACTCTCAATACGAGCGTGGCAAACATTCAACTTTTGCTGGATCTTGTGTTAGGGCTCATCATTATGGCGCTTATTTGCGCAACGTTAATGGCGGTTAATTCAGGGCTTATCAGTGGTGGCATTGCCATTATGATTGTGATGATGTTTTTGGGGTTATCAGAACTTTTACAGATGGTTCCTTCTCAATTCAATCGCTGGGGAAATACTTCGTTTTCTGCTAATCGCTTAACATCACTTGCCGAGTCTGTTGCTTCAAAGCCTGTAATCACAAAAACCATCATTGACGACATTAACAACATTGATATTGAAATTTACGCGAATAAAAGAATTGCTGTCAGCCAACACTCTCCCTTAGTTTTTTCTTTGGCTAAAAATACTTTAGTCAATTTACAGGGGCGCTCAGGGTCTGGAAAATCTACTGTTGCTCAGTTACTCATCGGCAGTGAACAAGCTAACGATACCGGCAGCGACGACCCGAGTAACTTATCTATAAACAACCTAGCCACAAACAACATAACGATAAACAAACAGCTGAAAATAGAAGATATTTCACGGCCTCATTGGTATGGCAACCTTGTTTATTTAGAGCAAAAAAATGTCGTTCTTGCTGGTACATTAGGCTACAACCTCAGCATTGGTTTAGCAGACGTAACAGAAGATGATATTTGGAAGGCACTGAAACTTGTCGAATTATTTGACTGGGCTAATGCACTACCTCAGGGGCTGAATACTTGGTTGGGCGAGGCAGGCAGTAAGATATCGGGCGGCCAAGCACGACGCATTAGCCTGGCTCGCTTACTACTGAGAAATCCACAATTAATAATTTTAGACGAACCCTTTAATGGCGTAGATGAAAAAATGGCTGAGAGAATTTGGCAGAATATTCAGCCTTGGTTGCGCGCTAAAATGTCTGTTTTATTAACCCATGAGCGACCTGGTTATTTAATCAAAGAGTCGCATTTATCAACACAAGAATATACGCAAATAGACACAGGGTCAGAAACTGATTTCTCGATAACAGAAGTATGTTTAAACGAATAAAGTAGCAGCGCCATCTCTTAGGTTAAGTTTTTATGATGGCTCTATTTTTTCCAGTTTTCTATACAGTGTACGCAAACTAATACCTGCCTCTTTGGCTATACTTTCTTTATTATTGTTGTGTTTCTTCATTAAGCTCTGCCAGTACTCTGCTTCTAATTGCTGCAGTGTTATCGCCTTACCCTTATCACCCATCGGTTGCTGAGTCTGCGTGAGACTTGCTTCAGAAAACTCATAGTTACCAAGGGTTAGCGCTTCTTGAATAATTGGCTCATCAATAACTTCAGTATCGCTCAGTACAATGGCACGAGTAATAATATTTTTCAGTTCTCGGATGTTCCCAGGAAATTGCTGTGCGCACAGTAGATCCATCGCTTCTGGAGTAATAACATGACTATGCCCTGTTATTTTAATCATTTGCTTAGCCAGCTCTGGTAGGTCTTCTATACGCTCTGCCAGTGATGGAACCAAAATAGGAAACACGTTAATGCGATGGTACAAATCCAATCTAAACGTGCCGGCACTCACCATTTCTTTTAAATTTCTATGCGTTGCACACACCAAACGAAAATTAGTTGTACGAACTTCACTTTCTCCGACTCGGCGAAAGGTTTTAGATTCAATAAGTCGTAATAACTTAACTTGAGTGGCCAGTGACACATCACCTATTTCATCTAAAAATAATGTGCCTTTATCGGCATACTCAACAATCCCTTTTTTATCGGTATTAGCCCCTGTAAACGAGCCTTTTTTATGACCAAACAGCTCACTTTCAATTAGGGTTTCGCTTAAACCAGAGCATTCTAAAGTCACAAAGGGTTCTTTGCTGCGCGGACTACTTAAATGAATAAGACTGCTGATTAATTCTTTACCAGTACCGGATTCCCCAAGCAGCAACACCTCAACATCGGTTTTTGCCACACGCTCAACTTTACTTAATAAGCGCTTAAACTGAAGGCTGTTACCCACTATTTTTTTGCTGGCTGATGCACCATTGGTTAACGGCACAGGGGTGAGTAGTTCGATGAAATAATTGAGTTGTTTGTCTTCGTCGAAGATAGGGATCATTTCGACATTAACATGCTCACGTCCGTTTGACGTTTGATGAATGTGCAGTACTTTTTCTTTTTTGCCAGACTGTCGCGCTTTGTGCAAAGGGCAGTCTTCTCCTGCCTGATCGCAGGGCGCACTGTAGCCATGAGAAACAGAAAAACAGGTAGGCTGAGAGCGATAATCTATATCACCAAATTTGGCTTGATACTGTTTGTTACTGGCTAAAATTTCATAATTTTCCGTCACCAAAATGGCAGGAGAATCAAACCCTTCTAGCATCTGCCCTAATTCGTATACTTTTTTCATGATGTTTCTGCTTCACTCAGCGTTCTCTGATAGTGCAACTCGAATACCTGATGCGTCTGAAATGACTCTGTTTATAACAATCTTTAATTTACCGGCACAGTTTGACCGATAAATATAAGTTTGTCATTGCGCTATAAATTTAGCCATGTATTTACACGAGGCGCATACTTTCGTATGATCCATGCTTGATTTTAAGGCGACCCGTGTCGCCTTTTTGCGTTTCTGCCATCAAAGAAATATTAATTTACAGAATTCGGAGTAGAACAATGCCGCCAATCATGAATAACCCTGTCATGAATACTTATGGTCGGCTTCCTGTGTCATTTGTTAAAGGTGAAGGCTCGTGGGTCTTTGATACCGATGGCAAAAAATACTTGGATGCTTTAAGCGGTATCGCCGTGTGTGGTTTAGGTCACGCACACCCAGCGGTGACTCAAGCCATTCGCGATCAAGCGGATAACCTTGTGCATACTTCAAACTTGTACGGTGTAGGCCGACAGCAAGAATTAGCTGAACACCTAACCCGAATTTCTGGCATGGATAACGTATTTTTCTCTAATTCTGGGGCAGAAGCCAACGAAGCCGCTATCAAGATTGCACGTAAATATGGTCATGACCAAGGCATTACCGAACCTCAAATCGTTGTGATGACCAAGGCCTTTCATGGTCGAACTATGGCAACGTTAACGGCCACTGGAAACTCAGCGGCACAAACGGGCTTTACCCCGCTGGTGCCGGGTTTTATTCGCGTGCCTTATAAAGATTTGCCTGCAGCTCAAGCCATTGTTGCTTCTAACCCGAATGTGGTGGCTATCTTTTTGGAGCCCATTCAGGGAGAAGGCGGCTTAGCCACTGCTAGCAGCGAATACATCCAAGGTTTGCGTCATCTGTGTGACGATAACAACTTATTAATGATGCTAGACGAAGTGCAAACCGGTAATGCCCGTACTGGTACCTATTTTAACTTTCAGCAACACGGCATAACCCCCGACGTATTAACCACGGCCAAAGGCTTGGGTAACGGTGTACCTATTGGCGCTTGTATTGCTAAAGGTAACGCGGCTAATGTCTTGCAACCTGGCAATCACGGCTCTACTTATGGAGGTAACCCATTAGCCTGTGCAGCCGCCGTTGCGGTAATTGAGAGCATTGAGCAAGAAGATATTTATAACAATGTACAAGCCCGCAGCGAACAAATGCGCAGCGCCTTCACTACTCGCTTAGTTGAAAAAGGTTTGGCTACTGAGCTACGTGGCACCGGCTTAATGGTAGGTATTGTTGTTAACCAAGACTGCCCTCAATTGGTTAAACAAGCTCTGGATATGGGATTATTAATTAATGTGACGTCGGGCAACGTGGTGCGTTTATTGCCGCCATTAAATATTAATCAGCAAGATGCTGATCAGGTGGTAAACCTAGTTTGTCAGCTGATAGAAAATTTAAAGTAAGGAATCGCCATTATGGCTAGACATTTTTTAACATTATTAGACTTAGAACCTGCCGAACTTGATTGGGTTATTAACCGCGCGATCGAACTTAAAAAGATGCAACATGCAGGTGAAATTTTTGAGCCTTTAAAGAATCAAGTACTGGGTATGATTTTTGAAAAATCGTCTACCCGTACCCGTATTTCTTTTGAAGCGGGTATGACGCAGTTTGGTGGTAGTGCGATCTTCTTGTCGTCGCGGGATACTCAATTAGGTCGCGGCGAACCCATTGAAGACAGCGCTCGCGTTATGTCTCGTATGGTGGATGCGATTATGATTCGTACTTTTGAACATGAAATTGTTGAAACGTTTGCCAAACATTCCAAAGTACCGGTAATTAACGCATTAACCGATGATTATCATCCATGCCAACTACTCGCCGACATGCAAACTTATGTAGAACATAGAGGCAGTATTAAAGGCAAAACTGTGACTTGGGTGGGTGACGGCAATAACATGTGCCATTCATACATCAATGCAGCACGTCAGTTTGATTTTAAGCTGAACATTGCCTGCCCTGAAGGCTTTGATCCACACCAAAGTCTATTAGAGGCTAACGCTGATCGGGTAAAGATCATTCGTGATCCTAAAATAGCGGTGATTAATTCTGATCTGATCGTCACCGACGTTTGGGCGTCTATGGGCCAAGAAGAAGAACAAAAAGAGCGTGAATTGAAATTTGCTAATTATCAGGTAAATAAAGAACTGATGGGTTTAGCCAATAAAGATGCACTATTTATGCATTGCTTGCCGGCTCACCGTGGTGAAGAAGTCAGTGCTGAGGTAATGGATGATCTGGATTCTGTAGTTTGGGATGAAGCCGAAAATCGCTTACACGCGCAGAAGGCGTTGTTAGAGTTTTTAATCTGTAAAAACTAGACAGTTACTTGCGCTTTAATCTTGGTTCACCAACACATTAAAGCCATCCTCAAGCATCGGGCCAAAAACTCGGTGCTTTTTTGTGCAATTTGAATTTAAACATCTACTATTAAAAGTAATAAAGTTAGCACTCACCAACTCACTGAGCTTGCAATTAGAATGCAGACTCCTTAAGGTAAAAAGTTGACCAAACAGACGGAGAAAATAATGAGTACTTCTGACGACAAGTACAGTATTGAAAACACCGACTATACCGTCGGGCAGGACAACGTTCAAAAATGGGGTTTTGATGTTCATAACCCAGTATTTGGTACCAGTGCTGGCCTGATTTTAATCTTTTTAATCGCTACCTTAGTCAGCGATCCGGCAACGGCTAAAGAATTTTTAAATGGCATTAAATCCAGCATCATTACCACATTCGATGGTTTTTTTATGTGGTCTGCTAACTTTTTTGTTATTTTTTGCTTAGCGTTGGCGCTCTCCCCTTGGGGCAAAATTCGCTTAGGTGGCGATGCCGCCAAAGCAGAACACTCGACCATCACTTGGCTGGCGATGTTGTTTGCAGCTGGTATGGGTATTGGCCTCATGTTTTGGGGCGTAGCAGAACCTGCAGCTTATTTTACCGGCTGGTATCACACACCGCTGGGAGTTGAAGCGAATACCGCAGAAGCCGCCGATTTAGCCTTGGGTGCCACTATGTATCATTGGGGCCTTCACCCTTGGGCCATTTATGGTGTTGTCGCTTTGTCGTTGGCGTTTTTCTCTTACAACAAGGGTTTGCCTCTTTCAATACGTTCGGTGTTCTACCCTATTTTAGGTGACAGAACATGGGGTTGGCCGGGTCATGTGATCGATATTTTAGCCGTTATTGCTACCTTGTTCGGTTTAGCGACTTCATTAGGTTTAGGGGCGCAACAGGCATCGGCAGGTATTAGCCATGTGTTTGGCGTCGACAGCACGATTGGTTTGCAGGTGTTCGTTATTGTGGGAGTTACCCTGCTGGCGATTATTTCTGTTGTGCGTGGTTTGGAAGGTGGGGTTAAGGTTCTTTCAAACGTCAATATGATCATCGCACTGTTGTTACTAGTGTGTGTGTCTGCATTTGCTCTTGCTATTTCTATGGGTACGATTCCGCAAACAATTATGGCTTATGCTCAGAATATTATTCCACTTTCTAATCCTCATGGCCGCCCTGATGAAGGCTGGTTACAAGGCTGGACCGTATTTTATTGGGCTTGGTGGATTTCTTGGTCACCTTTTGTAGGGATGTTTATTGCACGCGTATCTAAAGGTCGTACGGTACGAGAATTTGTTACTGCTGTATTATTAGTACCGACTGCGGTGACGATTATTTGGATGTCAGTTTATGGTGGTCTAGCCATTGATCAAATTCAAAACGGTATCGGTGCTTTGGGTGCCGATGGCATTACATCTGTGCCACTGGCGATGTTCCAAATGTTTGAAGGTATGGATACCGGCTACACGACTTTACTGTCTAGCTTAGCCATTTTATTGGTGCTGGTATTCTTTATTACTTCGTCAGATTCGGGGTCGTTGGTGATCGACAGCATTACTTCTGGCGGTAAGATTGATGCTCCTGTTCCTCAGCGCATTTTCTGGGCAACGGTTGAAGGCGCTATAGCGATTGCGTTGTTATGGATTGGCGGCACTCAAGCTATTGAAGCGCTGCAAGCAGGTGCGGTGTCAACCGGATTACCGTTTACCTTTGTGCTGATTTTAATGTGTATTTCTTTGCTAATGGGAATGCGCACAGAGCCTAAACCCGGCGCTTAATTTCAGTGCATGAGACTTTATATCCAAACGCCCTACTTGCTAGGGCGTTTTTTATGCTAACGCCAAAGTGTTCTAACGGGTATATCAGTTAGGCCTTGTTTAACTATTTGTGCCTGCAGTAACTCGGCTGTTGCCAAAGCATCAACTAGAGCATTGTGATTTTCGTAGGCGGGTAAGTTGTATCTCTCCCGCGCATACAATAATCGTAATGACGGCAGTTGCTTTTTTAGTAGCCGTGACGCCAAAGATTGCTGCTGGCGTAAAAACTGAGCTTCGAGCTCTAATGTATCAATCACCGGAAATAAAAAGTTTTGCTCCACCCATTCGGCCACGGCTGTGCGAAAAAATTCTCTTTCCATATAACGATAATGAACCACTACTTGCTTACCTTGTAGGTGAGTAAACAGTTTTGGTAAAACTTCCGAAAGTGATGGTGCTTGTGCTAGCTCGGTGTGGGTTATACCGTGAACAACAATAGACTCTGAAGTTAAATGCTGACTACTAATCATCCAATGCTTAGCTTGTGCAACATAAATACGCCGACTATCAAACGGCACTAAACCAATGCTCACAATATCATCTAACTCAGCGTTCATGCCGGTGGTTTCAATATCTACAGCAACGAAATCAGTTGCCTGCATAGTCTGATGGCTACTCAGCAATGGTTGCTCATAAAAAGCTTTTAACGTAGTCGGTAAATCTTGCTGAACTTGTTCTGAATAAAATTCATCCCAATTGTTTGGAATTTGTTTGTAGGGATATAAAGCCATTTTTATAAACTCTTCTGGCTAGCGGTATAACGAAACCGCAGAAACTTTTGAGCATTGCTAAGCACCTGAAAAGCTTCCTTTAAGCCACGCCGTTCTTTGCTTGATAGTGTCTCAGGCTCCACGGTATTATCCGGCTCTTCACCCGCTTCTAGTGCAGCCACTTGCTGGCGAATGCGGATCATAGATAAATACTCCATGGCATCTGACAGTTCGTCTTTTTTTCCCTCGGGTAATAAAGATGAGGCGGCCAAATCTTCTAGGCGGTCAAATGAATTTTGAGAAAGCGACCCTTCTGCTAATGCATGCACCCGAATCACATCTACCATGGGTGCCGTGCCCCGCCGTTTCAAGTTGAGGCTGTAACGTTGACGGCCATCTATTTCTAACACAAAATCTTTAAAAAACCCCAATGGTGGGGTTCGATTAAGGGCATTACGAGCTAATGCTGCTAAAAAGGCAGGATTATTTTTGGCTTTACCAACGATAAATCGGATTAACTGCTCGGCCCATACGGTTTTACCTTCAACACCGTCCATATCAAAAAAGATAGAGGCATTGAGTAATGCTTGAGGATCAGGTTTTTCTATCCAGTGACTAAAGTGCTCTTTCCAGCCCTGAAGCGTCATTCGCCATTGGGGGTTAGACGCCATAATACCGCCAGTGCAGTAGGTATAACCACATTCATGTAAACCGTCACAGACAAAATCGGCAAGCTGTTTAAAGTATAATCCGTGTTTATCTTCATGATAGTTGGGCGATAAGATCAGTGCATTATCTTGATCGGTGACTAATAACTGTTCTTCTCTTGCCATTGATCCCAGTGCTAAAAAACAATAAGGCACAGGAGGCGGACCTAGTTTTTCCTCAGCCAATTGCAGTAAACGTTGCTTAAAGGCTCGCCCGATCACCGACATAGCGGTACCGATCATATGTGAATTGGCCCCTTCTTTTTGCATACGAACCATCATTTGACCAATTTGAGGTGACAATTCGATCAGCCCTTCGACTGTTTCTTGTAGCATAATGCCACGCACTAATAACAGACTGTTTTGAGATTCATGCTGAACAATATCGGTTAACGACACTACCCCAGTAACTTTTTGGTTATTGACTAGCGGCAAATGGTGAATATCGTGACGCAGCATCAGCAGCATGGCTTCATACACATAAGCATCGTGATGAATGGTGATTAAATCGGTGGTCATTACTTCGCGCAGAGGCGTTTCTAAAGATAAACCTGCAGCCAACACGCGCATGCGCAAATCCCGATCGGTAATGATCCCTGGAGCTAATACATCATCTTCTTCTGGGCTGGTTGCTGTACTGCCTTGGTCTAAAATTACCGCAGAGGTGACATTTTGTTCTGTCATTTTTTGAGCGCATTCACGCACTGGGGTATCAGCACTCATGTATATGGGTTCACGCTGAATGATTTCACGCACTCTAACAGTGGTCATATCATTTTCATCGGCCTGATTCAGAACTTCTTGCTGTAAAGTTGAGTGTTCATTAAATTCAAAATAATCACCGAATTCAGCCACTAAATCACACATTTCTAGAATTTTTTGTGAGGGTATGCGGTAAACCAAGGTATCTTCGAGTGCGCGAACTGGATAACGCACATGACCGTTTAATAAAATCCCCATTTGGCCAAATACTTCCCCTGACTCTAAACGGTTGTAGAGTTCACCGGTACGACGAAACACCTCTACTGATCCTGATCGCACCATGTGCAACGCATCGATAGTGCCGCCATGCTCTAAAATCTGGCTGCCGGCTTGATAATAACTGACTTCTATATTGCCACATAAGCTGGCTAGCTCTGCTTCTGGCAGATTGTTAAAAGGCTCGAAGGCGCTGACAAAGGTGATTATATCTTGTATTTCAACCGACATATTTAAATCCTACTAGAGGTTATTGGCCAAAAAAACTGTGGGAAAATGCATAAAAAAACCCAGTTCATCGCTGAACTGGGTCTTTCACTGTAACAAACTAGCAACTGATTACTAGCGTGCGATAACCGAATTATGCTTTAGCACGTTTCGCGGCATCTTCATCTTTTAATTCGCGACGTAAGATTTTACCTACGGGTGTCATAGGTAGCTCATCACGGAATTCAATCTGACGTGGTAACTTATAGGCCGTTAACTTGTCTTTGCAGTAAGTTTTAACATCGTCAGCGGTTAAATTAGTATCGGATGCAACCACATAAAGCTTCACAGCTTCACCTGTTTTGTCATCAGGAACACCAATTACAGCGCAGTTCTCAACACCTGGGTGACCGGAGACTACATCTTCGATTTCGTTAGGATAAACGTTAAAACCAGATACTAAAATTAAGTCTTTGATACGATCTACGATTTTAACAAAGCCATCTTCATCAATAACCGCAACGTCGCCGGTACGCAACCATTCGCCGTCGGCAGTGAATGAATCACGAGTAGCTTCTGGGCGATTCCAATAACCTTTCATTACCTGCGGACCTTTAACGCACAATTCACCGCGTTCGCCTACAGGCACTTCATCACCATTATCATCGATGCATTTAAGCGCAGTACCTGGCATTGGCTGGCCAACAGTACCCATACGTTCTAAACCATCTGCAGGGTTCATGGTTACCGCTGGAGAACACTCGGTTAAGCCATAGGCTTCGGCAACGCCAGTACCTGTAATTTCTTTCCAACGTTTAGCTGTATCTTCAACCAAGGCAGTACCACCAGAAAGGGTTAATTTCATGTTACTGAAATCAATTTCTTTAAAGCGTGGGCTTGCCATAAGCGATACGAACAAGGTGTTAAGACCAACGATGCCGGTTAACTTCCAAGGTTTCATAAAACGAATGAAAGTTTCAGTATCACGTGGGTTAGCAATTAAAATACTGTGATCACCCAGCTCAACTAACGACATTAAGTGAACCGTAAACGAATAAATATGATAAAGAGGCAATGGGGCAACGATAATCGCTTGTTCGTCGCCTTTCATTTTGGTGCCATCAGCCGTTGTTTGGCCTAAAGCCGCAGCAGCTTGCAACATGTTAGCGACTAAGTTGCGGTTGGTTAGTTCGGCACCTTTAGCTACACCTGTAGTACCGCCGGTGTATTGCAGGATAATTGTATCGTGTGGGTTTTTCATGTGGTTAGCTTGGAAGCCTTTACCTTTACCCAATTTTAAACAATCACGAAAACGCACGGCATCTGGAAGACTGTATGCTGGAACCATTTTTTTAATGTGCTTTGCCGCTGCGTTAATTAATACGCGTTTAAAACCCGGAAGCATATCAGCCAAACTAGTCACGATAATGTGCTTAATACCGGTCTGGTCTTTTACGTTCTGTACCGACTTTGCAAAGACATCCATACACAATAATGCTTTAGCACCAGAATCGTTGAACTGGTGCAGCATTTCACGCTCTGTATAAAGAGGGTTGGTATTAACCACTCGTAAACCTGCTCGCAATGCACCGTACATTGCAATAGGGTATTGCAAAATATTAGGCATTTGAATGGCAATGGAATCACCCGGCTTTAGGGTTGTGTGATTTTGAAGATAGTTGGCAAATGCAGCACTGTATTGATCTATTTGTGCATAGGTAAGCGTGTAACCGATGCTAGTAAATGCAGGACGTTCAGCATAACGCTTGAATGAATTTTCAATAACGTCAACAACGGAATCGTAGGTTGATAGGTCAATAGTATCTGTGATACCAGGTGCACGTTTTCCGTCCCAAAAAGAAGCTTCCACAATTATCCCCTTTAGCAATTAGCTATTAAAAAATCATTACAATTAAAGGTGTTATTTAACCGACTAGCACATCAAATTAATATGCTAAATCTAGAATGATTTTAATTTTATTTATTATTAATTTTCGCACGCACACTATGACGTAATTTTGTCTTGAAATGAAGACTTAATAGCGGCATAATTTCTGTCATATTACGCCATGAAAGTTTAGCATGAAGCCTATATCTTCGCACCAACACGCTTTTTTGACTACTGATTATTTAGCTCAATTAGTGACTTTATTAAAACAACAAGGCTTTAATGCCAAACAAATTTTGGCTAACAGCCAAATTAGTGAAAATTCTCTGCGTCAAAATCACAAAATTTCTCCAATTCAGTATCAACAGATTATTGAAAATGCTCTTGAACTCACACAAGATCCATTAATCGGTATTAAGCATGGCCAGGGGTTAGATATTTCCAGTCACGGCTTTTTAGATTTTGCTGCCATAGCTGCAGATACTTTAGACCAAGCTTTGTCTTTAGCCATTCGTTATACTCGCACGCGCACCTTGTTAGCAGACTTACGCTTCCATAAAGAAGATGACAGCGCGGTAATACAAATTGCTCGTTTAGCAGCAATGACCAATACATTTCCGTTTGTTGTTGAGAATATTGTTGCAAGCTTTTTAGGAATAGCACGCTTTTTAATTAATAGCAGTGAGCCATTGCCAGCAATAGTGAAGCTAGCCTACCCTGCTCAAACTGACCCTGCTGAGTATGAAAACTTACTAGGCGTGCCTGTTCTATTTAACCAACCATACAACCAAATTTGTTTCCCTGAATTTTTACTTGAAACCCCCGTCTCTAAAGCCAATGCAAATTCTCGAGGTTTAGCAGAAACTGAGTGTGAGCGCTTATTGGCCGAACTTGATCAGGGAAACGACTTAGTAACTAAAATTCGCCATCAACTAGTCAAATTAAACGCTTTTCCTACCTTGCCAGTAATTGCTCAGGTAATGAATAGCAGCCCAAGAACTATTAATCGGCAATTGGCTCAGCTCAATACAACTTACCAACATATTTTGGATGAGGCTCGACGCGAAAAAGCCATAGAGTTACTCAGCCACAGCAAGGTAAATATTGAAAAGATAGCCACCCAGCTGGGTTACAATGATCCATCTAATTTTGGCCGTGCTTTTCGCCGCTGGTTGGATAAAAGTCCCAGAGCTTTTCGTAAAGACGCCTGAGGTCTGGTCGACATTACCGTGAGTCCAAGGTTTACTTTTTGGGCGTAATCCGTAGGATACTGACCATAGCTAAGCCATAATGATAATAACACTAGCACTGAATATACAATGACTCAATTAAGCCATAATAATAGCCAACGCACTCTACAAACACTGCTTTCAGCCGCAGTGAATGAGTACTTTCGTGATAATGCTATCGCAAAAACAGGCAATGCAGCACTTTATCGCAAGGCACTCATTATTCTATTCTTTCACATCACTTCTTACGCTTTATTATTTGCTATCGCATCTCCTTATTCATGGCTAATTTGGGCATTTCATGGCTTTACAACAGCACTCATTGGTTTCAACATCATGCACGATGGTGCTCACGCCAGTTTTAGTAAAAATAAACGCTTTAATATCCTTGCCGCTCATACTTTTAATGCCATTGGTAGTAATGCTTTTTACTGGAAACAAAAACACAACCTTAACCACCATCCTTATACCAATGTTGCCGTTGCCGATGAAGATATCGAAGCATTTGGTCTATTACGCATGAGTCCAGACAAACCACATTATTGGTTTCATCGCTGGCAGCATATTTATGTATGGGTGCTTTATCCACTAACAAGTTTATTCTGGTTTTTTGTACTGGATTTTTTGGCATATTTTAATCAAAAAATTGCTAAGCAAGAATTTTCACAACGCTATCAATTCAAAGACTCTGTTATTTTTTGGCTAAGTAAACTATTTTACATTAGCGCTTACTTACTTATCCCTAGCTATTTTTTGGGTTGGGAAACTGTTCTAATCGGTTTTTTATGCCTTCATGCTGTGATGGGATTTTTATTTGCAGTGGTTTTTCAGCTAGCCCACGTGGTCGATAAAACTGAATTTCCGCAGCCCGATAAAAACGGAAATTTACCTTACGAATGGGCAGCGCATCAGTTGGCTACAACCGCAGATTTTGCACCAAACAGTAAAATAGCCACTTGGTGCTTGGGTGGTTTGAACTTTCAAGTTGAGCATCATTTATTTCCACGAATTAGTCACACTCATTACCCTCATGTGCACAAAATTGTTCAGCGGATTTGTGCTGAAAACCAAATCACACATCGCGAATACCCGTCTGTTTGGTCTGCTGTTAAAGGGCATTTTAAACATCTAAAGAATTTAGGGCGGAGCTAATTTTAGTTTATGTTAGCTTTCTTTTTAGAGTGTGATTGCTTGCTTACATAAGACAAGCAGACTATCGTAGCGTCGTTTAGAAATCGTCCGTTTAATTAGGTAAACTGCATGCAATACCCTCAATTTTTAGCCATTGACGCAAGCTCTTATGAATTAGAGGGTCACCCCATTGCTATTGCTTGGTCCTTAATCGATGGCTCAATTAAAAGTACGCTAATTCAGCCAGAAGAAAACTGGCACGAATGGGATGCGGGATTAGAAGAATTGCACGGCATGACGCAAGATATCTTAGTTCAATCCGGGGAACCTGTTTGGGAAGCGGTAAAAGAGTTTGAGTTTGATTGCGAGAACTCCTATTACTTAGTTCACGATGCAGAACGCACCATGGAACTATTGGAGCGCATGTACGATGCTTACGATAAAGAACCAGGGGCTGACTTGATAGGCATGCACGAGTGGCATACAAGCGACACGGAAGAACGCTATCAATTAATGGAAGATCTCCGCAGCGATCTTGAACTCAACCCACATCGTTGCGAAGACAACGTTCGCCTTATGTTAGAGATGTGGGCTCGCACGAAGTGTTAGGCCAAAAACGCTAAACTCAGCGAGCGGCTAGCACGATTCACCATTACCAATTCATTAATTCTTTCACAAAAGGCTTAGTCAGCTTTCGCTGCGCCGACAATGACGCTTGATCAAGTTCGGCTAATAAATCAAATAAACCAGACATATCCCGCGGGCCACGTGTCAGAATATAACGTGCAACCTCTTCGTTCATATTTAAACCACGAACTCGAGCACGTAATAACAAAGCTTTTAATTTGTCTTCATCGTCTAAAGCTTCAAGCTGATAAGTAATCCCCCAACTCAAGCGTGAGGTTAGATCTGGCAACAAAATACCGTTGTTACGAGGGCCTTCTTTTGCCGCGACCAACATACGACAACCTGAGTCCCGCAAACGATTGAATAAATGAAATAACGCTTCTTCCCAAATCGTATTGCCTGCTATCACTTCGATATTATCGACAGCCACGAGTTGAAGTAGCTCAAGGTCTTCAAACACTGCTGGGTCATAAGCAACCAATTCCTTTAGCGGCAGGTATACCGCTGTATGCCCCAAACCTTCGGCATAATGGCAGGCAGCTTGCAATAAATGACTACAACCTACGCCTTCACTACCCCATAAATAAATAAAGGGTTCACCACTTTCTCGCCACTGATCTTGCACAGAGTAAACCACCTGTGCGTTCGGCCCGGCGAAATAATTGGCAAAACGTGCGTCATCTCGCATCGACACCGATAAGGTTAATTGTTCAACTTGGGCTTCAATAGCCATTTAGGGTGCTCCTAAGTCAACGCTCATTGCGTCCATTCAAATTCTTTATCGCCTAGCATGGACAACTTATTATCCAAACTAATAATTCTTTGTACTTTGTCCCAACTACCTTCCAAACTTAAAAATAATTGCACAGTATTTTGATTTACCTGAGCAACTTCAACCAAGCGCACCCCTGTTATACGCTTAAAATAATTAAGTACCTGAGAGTAGTCCGTAAAGTTATTGATCTGTGTCACCGAAACTCGAATCCCTGAGCGGCCATTCATGGGGTCAGATTTTATAGCAAACTGGTTGGCAAAAAATCGGCTAATATCAGCCGTTGCTAACGTTAAAGCCAACATCGGTGAATCACCCTCTGTAACTATATTTTGCTGTTCGCCATTATGTAGTAAAACCCCCTCATATTGCCACTTGCCAGTAGTAGCCAAATTCAATTTACCGGCTAAGGTCGCATCTGCCTGATAACGTTGTGAGGCGATTTTAATAGAGTCGGTAGCAAGCCACCACAATTGATTAAGGGGTAAAGTAGACTGATCTTCTAGGTCATGCATAGGCCACAAAACGGGCAATCCACGCTCAGAAAATGCTCGATTGAAGCGCTTTTGCAGCTCGGGTACCTGTTCTGACACCATCAAGCGCTCTTTTCTAACCACAGGAGTTTCCGAAATCACCGCTTCAGATGAGTTAACAAAATCGATAGACTTTGCAACACCCTGAACGCTTTCTGGATCCCTTAAACGATCATTAACAGTTTGGGCATATTCAATTAAGCGCGCAATATCAAAGCGACCAATCTCCATATTGTCGATCGGTTCTATTGCCAGCCAATTAATTAACAATGGGCGATTTTCACCCCATATTGGCATTTTTGCGCGCTTAACCAAAGGCACCACCAGTGCTTTGCTAAACCATGCTTGCAGATAAATTTGACCATCAAAGTTATCTTGCTGATAACTGAAACCCTGTAGGTAACGCTCAGCATTTTGACTGGCCGACATCAACGCAGGATTAATCAACACATCTTGGTAACCAGAAACTTTAATCAAAAGTTGCTGAAAAGCTCGCTGAATTCCCAATTTACGACTTTCATCGGTTTGATCATCAACAGCCACATTGACGCTGTAAAGGTCTTTTACCATAACAGCAGAGACATTAAAGCTTAATAAACACACACATAAGATGAAAAAGCGCACAAAGATTCCTTGCTTCTTTATTAACAGCAATTAATAGCAGGGCGCTATTGTGCCACCCCTACACAGGATGAGCCAGCCAAACCAACGTTTAGCAAACAATATCCTCACAATTAGAGTGCACAAACATCGACAAACAGGTAGAATACCCCGCCTAAAATTCCCACATTTGGTTAACTTTTGAGTCAAGCTAAATTAGCTCGACTCAACAACCAAATGCCACAAAGCGAACGACGAGACGTAAACGAATGAGCGATCAAAAATCCTTAAGTTACAAAGATGCTGGTGTAGACATCGAAGCCGGTAATGCACTGGTTGAACGAATTAAAGGCGTCGCAAAACGTACTCGCCGTCCTGAAGTAATGGCAGGCCTTGGTGGCTTCGCCTCTCTGTTTGAATTACCACAAGGCTACAAACAACCCGTTATGGTTGCTGGTACCGATGGCGTGGGTACAAAACTGCGCCTTGCTATGGACATTGGCAAGCATGACACCATTGGTATTGATCTTGTTGCTATGTGTGTTAACGATCTGATCGTTGGTGGCGCCGAACCCTTATTCTTTTTAGATTATTACGCCACAGGCAAGTTAAATGTTGATATCGCCGCCGATGTAGTAAGCGGTATTGGCGATGGTTGTGAATTGTCAGGTATATCCTTAGTGGGTGGTGAAACTGCTGAAATGCCAGGCATGTATGAAGGTGAAGATTACGATTTAGCCGGTTTTTGTGTCGGTATTGTAGAAAAAGAAGACATACTGGATGGTTCAAAAGTCGCAACCGGTGACACTTTAATTGCTTTGGCTTCTTCTGGCCCTCACTCTAACGGCTATTCTTTGATTCGTAAGATAATTGAAGTCTCTAATGCTGACCTAGAACAAACCTTAGCAGACGGTCAATCTTTAAAAGCAGCTTTAATTGCCCCCACCAACATCTATGTTAAATCGGTACTTAAACTCATTAATGCCAGTGATGTTCACACCCTTTGCCATATTACAGGCGGCGGTTTTCAAGAAAACATTCCACGCGTATTGCCAGCCACGGCAAAAGCGGTAATCAATACTAAGAGCTGGGATCTACCACCCGTATTCAAGTGGTTACAAGAAAGCGGTAATGTAGATGCGTTTGAAATGTACCGTACCTTTAACTGCGGTGTTGGCATGATCGCTTGCGTGCCTGCGGATAAAGCCGACGCTGCAATCGCCTTATTGAATGCCGAAGGTGAACAAGCTTGGATCATTGGTCACATCGAAGATGCGGTTGAAGGTGAAGAGCAAGTTGAGCTGCAAGGTTTATAGATAATGCAAGCAAGTGAAGCTGAAAAACCCCGTATCGTTATTCTAATCTCCGGCAATGGTAGTAACATGCAAGCCATTGCTGAAGCGGTACAAAACCAAGAAATAGATGCTGAAATTGCCGGTATTATCAGTAATCGACCTCAAGCCGAAGGCCTATCTAAAGCACAAGCAATGGGGTTACATACAGATATTATTGACCACACTCTTTATGTTAGCCGAGAAGAGTTCGATCACGCCTTAATCCGCATGATCGAAGATCTAAAGCCAGATTTAGTAGTACTGGCAGGATTCATGCGCATTCTCACCGCTGACTTCACTCGCTACTTTGAAGGCAATTTATTAAACATCCACCCTTCTTTGTTACCAAAATACCAGGGGCTAAATACCCACCAGCGCGCCCTAGATGCAGGAGATAATGAACATGGTGTTACAGTTCACTTTGTGACCGAAGAATTAGACGGTGGCCCAAACGCCATTCAAGCCGTTATTCCTATTTTAGATATTGATAATGCCAAAGCTTTACAGCAGCGCATTCAAATTCAAGAACACATTATTTACCCTATTGCAGTTAAATGGTTTTGCGAAGGTCGCCTAAACATGAATGGGCAACTCGCTTTTCTGGATGGTCAAGAATTACCTACTAGCGGTATCCAACTCCACTCATAAAATTTTTATACTCCACAATCCTTACTTCATACTAAAAGTTATAGCGACCTCTATATATTGCTATAACTTCTAGCTTGATTACTTCTCACTCACATCACCTCAGTTGTCATTTACTCTGCGCTCGATATACTGAATTTTCTCACGATTCGTTAAATACCAATGCAAATGGCCTACTTCATGATTCATTTTCGTATTTTACTGTTGTTGACTGGCCTGCTTGCAAGCATTTTTTGCAAGCCTGTTATCGCCGACGATGTAAACACACAGGTTCGTTATCCAGAGTTTACCGCTGAATATAACGCCACTTGGACTGGCGGTTGGTTTCCTATCAATATTAACGCTCAGCGCTCTTTGCGTTACCAAGAAGATGGTACGGCCTTATTAACCTTTGAAGCCGATTCTGCGATAGCAGGGCTACAAGAAATTAGCAGATTAACGATCAATAACAACATCGTGAAACCGCTACAATATCAATATCTACGCACCGGCTTATTCAACGAGCCTGATCGTAATCAAATATTTGACTGGCAAAATAAAAAAATCATCAATGGCGATAATCAAACTGTATTTAAAGATCATTGGCATGACCAAGTTCAAGACAATTTAAGTTACAACCTGCAAGCCAGTATCGATTTAAACAAGGGCAAAACTCAGTTCAATTACCCAGTATTTGATCGAAAAAAAGTGAAAAACTTCACTTTTCAGATGGTTGGTTTTGAATCATTAAAAACACCTGTCGGTACCTTACGCACAATTAAGATCGAACAATTAGAAAAAAAGAAAAGTAAGAAAAAAACCTACATTTGGTTTGCCAAAGATTATGAATTTTTATTAGTTCGATTAAAGCAAACTCAGAAGGATGGCCAAACCTATCAGATTGATTTAACCGGCGCAGAAATTAATGGCCAAACTTTGTCCATTAGAAAATGAGTGAGTTAAATTGACGAATACCTCAGCTGATAATTTTATCGTCCCGCCCTGTCTGCAAGAAATAGATATTTTGTTTTACGATGAAGACATTTTGCTGATTAATAAACCGACAAAATTACTCAGTTTATCGGGTAAACACCCTGCTAATTTAGATTCTGTTCACTACCGAATTCGTCAATTGTTTCCAACAGCATTAATGATTCATCGCCTTGATTTAGGTACTTCTGGCATCATGGTACTCGCGCTAAATAAAACAAGTAATCGCTTACTTAACCGCCAATTTAGCGAACGCAACGTACAAAAAACCTATACTGCGTTGTTAGCAGGCAAGTTAAGCAGAGGTCAAGGGAGCATTAATCTTCCCATCGCTAAAGGAGAGTTTCCATACCAAAAAATATGCCATCAACACGGTAAGTCGGCATTAACCGAATATCAACTGCAAAGACACGAAGAGTTTTTTTTTAAGGGGCATGCTTTTCCAGTTAGCCGGGTTATTTTACGACCTTTTACTGGCCGTACCCACCAATTAAGAATTCATAGCCAGCAAATGGGGCATGCCATTATAGGTTGTGATTTATACAGTGATAAGCAGCTGGGGGAGATTGATAACAGCGAGCAAATGGCTGAGCGCTTAATGCTTCACGCCACCACTCTGGAGTTTGATCATCCTGTTACAGGTGAGCGGATACTGGCCAAAGTACCCTGCCCATTTTAGTCACGCACTCATACGAACCTTTTATCACCTTCTTTTTATCACCTACTTTGTTTTATCGATATCATTTTTTCGCTTTCTACAAGCACGGTGCCTAGAACAATGTTTTCAGTTCGATTTAAGCGCTGTTTAACAAAAGAGCCTTTACACTGATAGTGCATTCTTTTCTAATAGACGGTTATTATAGAATTTATTAAATACTTGTATAAAGCTCAGGAGAAAATCATGGCCGGTTTATTACCCGATATCGATCCAGCAGGGTTATTAGAATATTCCGTCGTCTTTACCGACCGCTCTCTTAATCACATGTCACAAGCCTTTCAGGGTGTAATGAACGACATTTCTAGCAACCTAAAAGAGGTCTATAATGCCGACGCAACCGTGATTGTTCCCGGCGGTGGTACCTTTGGCATGGAAGCTGTTGCACGCCAATTTGCTCAAAATGAAAAATGCTTAGTGATCCGTAACGGTTGGTTTAGCTATCGTTGGACACAAATTTTTGAGATGGGCAATATCCCATCTGAAAGTATTATCATGCAAGCACGTCGCACTGAAGAAGGCCCACAAGCTCCGTTTGCACCTGCTCCTGTCGAGGAAGTTGTAGCAACTATTTTACGTGAAAAACCACAAATGGTATTTGCTCCTCACGTAGAAACCGCTTCTGGCATGTTATTACCTAATGATTACATTAAGGCTGTGTCGAATGCCGTTCACTCCGTGGGTGGCTTATTTGTTTTAGATTGCATCGCATCTGGCGCACTCTGGGTGAACATGAAAGAAGTCGACGTAGATGTATTAATCAGTGCCCCACAAAAAGGTTGGAGCGCTTCACCATGCGCTGCTTTGGTGATGCTGAGTTCAGCTGCAATCGCTAAAATGGATGACACCTCCAGTTCGAGCTTTGCCTGCAACTTAAAGCAGTGGCACGGTATTATGCAAGCCTATGAAAATGGCGGTCATGCTTATCATGCAACAATGCCCACAGATGCATTAATGAAATTCCGCGATACCCTTTTAGAAACCAAAGCCTATGGTTTTGATAAAGTATGCGCAGAACAAATAGAACTGGGGCAAAAAGTACGGGCTTTACTAGAAAGTAAAGGGGTAAAAAGTGTCGCTGCCGAAGGTTTTAAGGCACCGGGCGTTGTGGTTAATTACACCACTGACCCAGACATGCAAAACGGCAAAAAATTTGCTGCCCAAGGCATGCAAGCAGCGGCTGGGGTTCCCTTGCAGTGCGACGAAGGTGACGACTACAAATCCTTCCGCTTAGGTTTGTTCGGTTTAGACAAGCTGCACAACATTGATCGCACCGTTGCTAACTTAGAATCTGTGTTAGACCAGATTCTTTAAGCCTCTATTTAGAAGCCAGTTTTGCTTATTACTGCTACTGGGTATGACATTCCACAGCACGCCGTGAATACGGTCCCTGCAGGCCGTTCCTCCCCATCCATGGGGAGGAACGGCCTCAAATGCCATACCCAGCAGCGATACGCAAAACCTATATTTACCAAGATTCAAACTCTTCGAGCGATACCTTAGCCCCCATGTTTTTAAAACCCAACTGGCGAATTCTCACCATTGGCGACGGCGATCTTTCTTTCTCTGCCTCACTTTGGAATCGTTTCAAACCTGCGCAGCTCACAGCCACGGTATTTGATAGCCAGCAAACCCTTGCAGATAAATACCAATATCACTCAATCGGACAACTCAATACTAATGCGAACCAGCAAGTTCTATTTGGTTTTGATGTGACCAATCCAGATACATGGAATCATCTTAAGAAACACTCATTCGATTTGGTTATTTTCCAATTTCCACTTGTACCCGCATTTTCAGATCCAAACTACTTCCACAACATGGGCGACATCAGCATTAACACGCTCAACCGCTTACTGTTACGAAAATTTTTAATACATTGCAATGAATTTTTTCTTGATCCAAACGGCCAACAACTGTGTTACATAACCTCAAAAGACGTTAAACCCTACAGCGAATGGAATATTGAAAATAGCCTCAACCGAGGCTTAAAACACATAAAATATCTAGGCTCAATGCCCTTCAATATTAGCGATTTTCCAGGTTATAAAATCAGAAATGTTGATCGTGATAAGCACGTAAAGGATACTCAAGGAATCACTTATATTTGGAGCTCAAAGACAGGGAATAAACACGACATTATCAAAAGCAGGGGGTTGATCGCCAAGAGCCATCAAGGAGAAAAATACTGCGAGTTTTGCAAAGCTGGACCCTTCGTTTCCGCTGGCGATAAATCACTGCATGAGCGATCAAAAAAACATCAACTCATGCAACAATATGAAGATCAATACGCTCGTGCAATCGAAACCTAAACAGCTACTAAATACCTAGTTAGTTATTTAACCTTCTAGCTGAACCTGATACGACTCTCCTTCAAATTCAATGACATCACCCGCAACAATTTGCTTACGCTTTTGGGTTTCAAACTCACCGTTTAATTTAACTTCACCATCAGCAATGGCCGCTTTCGCTTCTGCACCACTGGCGCGTAGGCCCTCAAACTTTAATATTTTATAAAGCTCGACCGGTTCTTTGTTAATAAATATCTGATTCATCTAGATCTACTTTTTAAACAGCTAATAATAAGTCGCTAAAATAACACGAATCGTTAAAGTTTCCATGTAATCCTAATCAAACAGCGTATAAAACTCGGATTCAATTTATTGATTAAACCGAATCTCCACACAGTACTTTTTTCACTGCTTCTAACCAGCCACGGTACAAACGCTCTCTATCAGACTCTGACATACGGGGCTTAAACTGAGCTTCATGCTGCCAAAGATCAGCAACTTCTTCCACGTCCAAAAATACACCTGCCTGTATGCCTGCCAAATAAGCCACGCCCAAGGCCGTAGTCTCTGTTACCTGAGGGCGCTCAATATCAATACCCAAAGTATCTGCTAAAAATTGCACCAACCAGTTATTAACCACCATGCCGCCATCAACCCGAATACTGGTTGGTTTAGCGCCATCTTGGGCCATAGCCGCTAGTAAGTCTCGGCTCTGATAACACACCGATTGCAGACCCGCTGTCACAATCTCTTTAATGCCTGTATCTCGACTTAAACCAAAAATAGCACCACGGGCTTCTGGATCCCAATAAGGTGCCCCTAAACCAGTAAATGCGGGCACCATATAAACTGAATTATTGGCTCCAGTTTGCTCTGCTAACGATTGCGATTCTGTAGCATTAGCAATCATTTGTAAGCCATCACGAATCCATTGAATGGTTGCCCCAGCCATAAAAATACTACCTTCTAAGGCATAAGTGGTTTTACCATTGAGACGATAACCAATAGTAGTTAGCAGTCTATTTTTAGATTGCAGCGCGTGCTCACCCGTGTTCATAATCATAAAACAGCCTGTACCATAAGTACTTTTGGCCATTCCTGGAGTAAAACAAGCTTGCCCTATCAACGCAGCCTGCTGGTCACCGGCAATGCCTCCGATAGGAACTTCTGCACCCAGTAAACTGGCTTCTGTCGAACCGTAATCTGCAGCGCAATCACGCACTTCTGGCAACATATTAGATGGAATATTAAACAGGGCTAATAAATCAGAATCCCATTGATGACTGTGTATATTAAACAACAAGGTGCGGCTGGCATTAGTGGCATCCGTTGCATGCTGCTTACCCCCAGTTAATCGCCATAACAAAAAGCTATCAATTGTCCCAAATAACAACTCCCCAGCCCTTGCGCGCGCTCTTGCACCAACAACGTTATCCAATATCCAAGCAATCTTACTCGCAGAAAAATACGGATCTAATAACAAACCTGTTTTGTTTGCGACCAGGTTAGTAAGCTCTGGCTGCTGCTTTAGCCTCTGACACTCTTCTGCAGTGCGTCTGTCTTGCCACACAATTGCATTATAAATTGGCTTGCCTGTTTGCTTATCCCAAACAACCGTTGTTTCACGTTGATTAGTAATACCGATAGAAATGACATCGCGAGCATGAAGTTGGGCCTGCTGAAATACATCACGACAAGTTGCTAGCGTTGTTTGCCAAATTACTTCTGGGTCGTGCTCTACCCAACCATCTTCTGGGAAAATTTGAGCAAACTCTTGCTGACTGGAAGCAACTATTTTGCCTTTAAGATCAAAAATAATCGCACGACTACTCGTTGTACCTTGATCAATCGCTAATAAATATCCAGACATACTCGTATTCCTCTATAAATAAACGCTCATAAAAAGGCTGTACTGCTGGTATTTGCGTTTTTTTAGAGGATATTACTTGCCAATGCCGTCCAGTGCCAAGACTTTCTAGAATAAACAGCTATAGTTTAGCAATTAGCGTTTTACCAGCGCGCGACTATTTTAAGGCACGCCTCCACTATGAAAAATAATCAGCCAGTTACTCAAAAAGAACATGTACTTGATGATTCTGCGCATCTGGTGTCATCCACCTGCGTAAAGGGTCAAATTACCCACTGCAACGATGATTTTATTTCGATATGCGGTTTTTCAAAAGAAGAACTGATGGGTGCATCACACAATATTGTTCGCCACCCAGATATGCCTACTGCAGCCTTTGAAGGTATGTGGAATAAACTGAAAAGTGGTCAACACTGGCAAGGTCTGGTCAAAAACCGTTGTAAAAATGGTGACCACTACTGGGTAGATGCTTATGTAACACCGGTATTAGAGCAGGGTAAAATCGTTAGTTACGAATCGGTAAGAATAAAACCCAAAGCAGAGCAAGTAGCCCGTGCAGAAAAAGCCTATCAAAACATTCAGCGGGGCAAAAATCCAATTCCAAAAAAATCCATCATAATGGATTGGCTTTACAGCTTTTTGCCTTGGCTATTTGCCATTTCGCTATTAATAATGCTGTCGTCGGATGCAACTACAATTTTATTAGTCCTAGTGCCTACTCTGCTGTGGAGTGTCATTCAGCAAAAACGCAAGAACAACACCCTCACTTCTATTGCTAAAGATATTATTGACGATGATCTAGCGGCCTATATTTATTCTGGCAACGCCACAGTAACCGGACAGCTCCAGCTTGGTCAGCATACTCTTAAAAGACGATTAAAAACTGTTTTGGTTAGAATGAAAGACAACATGGGCACACTGAGCCAAGTCGCACAATCTGCAAGACAAATGAGTGACGACAATCTTGAACAAGCCCGTGCTCAACATCGTGAAACCGGTCGGCTAGCAGAGGCAAGCCACCAAATCAGCGAATCAGCTGAAACATTGCTTACTAATACCGAAGACACCAATAATGCCGCAACAACCGCACAGCAAGATGTAAAGCAAGGACATAACCTAGTAACGGATACTGCAACTAAGATCAGTGATCTAACTCAAGAACTCACCGCCACCTCCGCAGCCGTTGAAAACTTGGCAGAAGAAACTGAATCGATCAAACGTTTCTTAGACGCAATTAAAGACATCGCCGAGCAAACCAATTTGCTCGCGCTTAATGCGGCAATTGAAGCGGCACGCGCCGGTGAACAGGGCCGTGGTTTTGCAGTGGTCGCCGATGAAGTTAGAAATTTGGCCGTTCGCACTCAAGAATCAACTGCAGAAATTCACACAATTGTTGGCAAATTAACCACCGGAGCAGAAAATGCCGTATCAACCATGCTTCTAGGACAAAAACATTCAAACAATTGCTTAGAGCAGGCTAAAAATGCCGATGATTCCTTATTTTCTATCCAACAAAATATAAATGCTATTCAAACCAGCACACAAAACAACAGCCAATCTATTCGTCTACAGACAGAAACTGTATTACAGATAGAACAGGGCTTAGCGCGCTTATCCGAATTGTCCGACCAAGTCGAAAAAGTCTCCGAACGCAATGCTTTAGCCAGTGATGAGCTAGCAAATCTGATGAAGGAACAAGAACAAATAATTCAACGATTCGAATAACAGAAACCGAATCTAGCAAGGGATTAAAGCAGCCTGTTATTGAATTAATTACATGATAAATATAATATTCCATTAATTATTTTCAATTTATTTTATAATAAAGCATTTTTATGCTTTTAACAGACCGCTAAATAAACCTCATGCTTGAAATTAAACATCTTAAAACTGTACGCGCCTTGCGCGACGGCAGCTCTTTAGTAGAAGCCGCCAAACGCTTACACCTCACACAATCAGCGTTATCACATCAATTAAAGGATGTTGAAGAGCGTTTAGGCTTGAGTTTATTTGTTCGAAAAACCAAACCCATTCGTTTTACCCGTGCAGGTGAGCATATCTTAGAACTGGCCGACAAAATCATTCCCCAGCTAGAACAAACCCATCGAGATATTAAAAAGCTAGCTGGTGGATCAGCGGGTCGATTGCATATGGCCATTGAATGTCACAGTTGTTTCGACTGGTTAATGCCAGCCATCAACAGCTTTCGAGATCAGTGGCCAGAAGTTGAAATTGACCTAATGGCTAGCTTCCACTTTGAGCCTTTACCCGCCTTAGCTCGTGGTGATTTAGACCTTGTGGTAACCGCCGACCCAATTCCGATAGCGGGTATTTACTACCAGCCTTTATTTCGCTATCAAGCCTTACTAGCCGTTGCTAACCAGCACGCCTTTAGTGAATCCAAGTACATCAATGCAGAAGATTTAGCCGAGCAAACATTGATTCACTACCCTGTTGAACGAAAGCGACTGGATATTTTCACCCAATTTTTAGACCCTTCCGGTATAGAACCCAGCAATACTCGCCAAGCAGATTTAACCTTGATGATTGTTCAGCTGGTGGCCAGTGGTCGAGGGGTGGCCTGCTTGCCCAATTGGGCACTTCAGCCTTATCTTGATGCGGGCTTAATCACATCAAAGCCTTTAGGCAAAGACGGTATTTGGCCCACGTTATACGCCGCTATTCGAGAAGAACAACGTGAAACCAGTTTCATGACAGATTTTTTACAACAGTCATTACAGGCTTGTCATGAAAATTTAGTAGGTATTGAGCCTGTATCGAAATAATAAATAGCAGGAAAAACTCAGAAAAAAGGCAAAAAAAAGGGACTCTACAAGGAGTCCCCTAAAAGCGAATAATTCGCTACATTCTCACCACGTGTCCATAAGAAACGCAAACAGATCATGCCAGTAGTTATTAGTCATGTCTGTTAACTAACCGTGACTAATTGTTACTTTATGTTTCAACTTCAACACAGAGTGCTAACCTATTTCTTGATGACGTTTAGGCCAAACCAAGCTGAACTTAGCACCTCCCAAACGCTCATCACGACTAACCATAGCTCGACCACCATGCCAATAAGTAATGCGACGAACAATTGAAAGCCCGAGGCCGTAACCTCCTGAACTTCGAGTACGACTGTCATCTAAACGCGCAAAAGGAGTGAATACACGATTCCATTCTGCTTCTGGAATACCAGGGCCATCATCCGCTACATCTACACGACATGTATCTGCACCAATTGAAAAACTCACAATAACTTTCGACTTAGCATAGCGACAAGCATTACCAATTAAGTTTTGAATGGCGCGGTGCATATAACGATATTCCACCTCAGCTTCATGCTGAGAACCAATAGCCCCACCATAATCCACGACAACATGCTCTGGAGGACGAGCTTCATCGACTAGCTGCAAAATTAGCTCTTGAATATTGGTTAATTCAAAATCCAACAAAGGGCCACCTTCTTCAAGGCGCGCATAGGTCAAAATTTCATCAATTAATTCGTCCAATTCTTGAATATCAGAATCCATGCCAAGCAACTGTTTAGCCACAAAGGGATCGTCACCTGCAGAATCTTCTATGATTTGAACGCCAAAACGAATACGCGCAACCGGGGTCCTTAACTCATGAGATACCGCTCTCACCATTTCTCGCTGTACGCTAATTAAACGTTGAATATGGTCTGCCATTTTATTAAAGGCTTGACCTAATCGACTGACAGGGTCTGAACCAGATATACCTACTCGAGCATTAAGGTGACCTTGTGATAAACGACTGGTGGCTTGCTCAAGCTTGCGTAAACGCATTTCAAAAGAGCTAACAACCCAATAAACACCCAACCCAAGTAACATAAAACCAATGAGTGCAATGATCGCTATACCAGCGGGAGTATATCGCTTAAAAGCATGGATAGGACCCATTCTAATAACCCGTTCTTCACCAGGTATTCGTATTAAAGCATCGGCACTGTCACCACCAATCGCCATACGCATTAAAACATCACCATAAATCATTCGGCCCATATCACCCTTGCTTAATTCAACATCATCCAGTGGCATCAAGCTCAACGGATAGCCAAAATAAGGTGATATATTTTTAAGAAAGATTTCAATTTCTAAGCCACTTCGCTGCCAGTCTTCAAGCAATAGCTGACCCGTTGCCTGTGCTTGAACTTCGGTAACATTTCTTAAAGTGGTTTTAATTAGATTATGATCATCTAACACAGTGATCAGTTTAGCTTCGCTTGCAATATCGTTAGATACAATCAAAACGCTCTGACGCTCTAAGCGGCTCAGTTGATATTCATTAAGGTTCGCTTTTGCTTTAGCAACAATATCGATCTTGGCGTCAAATCGGGCTTCTAAATCCCCCTGCTCTGAAATATCATTTCGCAACCTAGTAGTTAAAAGGTGCAAACTACCGCGCACAACATCTTGATTAAACTGCTCGCCGCGCACATGATCGACTAAGCGCAAGGCCAGCATGCATAAAATAACCACAAGCACCAACGCAGCCAGCAAGCCTGAATACACTCGAATAAAAATGCTATTTCTCCCTTAATTATTCAAGCTGATATAAAAACACCACTCAGGAAGAGTGGTGTATTGAGAGATTAAATTTCTTTTACAAAAAGATAACCTTTGCTGCGTACAGTTTTAATACGCTTAGGATTAATAGGGTCATCCCCAACTTTTGGTCGTATTCTTGAAACACGTACATCAATCGAACGATCTTGACCGTCATACTCGATACCACGCAATTGATGAAAGATTTCTTCACGCGTAAGAATATGCCCAGCACTGCTCGCTAGTAACCATAACAAATCAAATTCAGCACTGGTTAAGTCAATACTTTCATCATCTAGCCATGCCTCGCGCATAGAGCTATCAACGACTAAATTGCCAAACGTTAAACGCTTAGCAGATGATTCATCTTGACTTTCGGCAGCCTCTGCTTTGTCTTTCATTCGACGCAACAAGGCGCGAATTCGAGCTAACAAAACCCGAGGACGCACAGGCTTAGCAACGTAATCATCAGCACCCATTTCCAAACCCAGTACCTGATCCAAATCCTCTGTACGAGCAGTTAACATCAAAATAGGGCCTGTATAATGAGGGCGCACAATACGACATACTGCAAGACCGTCTTCACCGGGCAGCATTAAATCCAGTACAACCAAATCAGGCTGTTCATTTTTAATACGCTCAATAGCACGACTTCCGTCACCTTCAATAGAAACCTGCAAGCCGTTACTTTCTAAATAATCTTTCGTAAGACTCGCTAATCGCTCATCATCTTCGACAATCAATATGCGCCAATTTTCATCTTGGCTACCACCATGCTTAAGTTCCACGCTGTTTCCTTATCCTAATTTCGAGCGATTATATAAATGATTACCCATAACTTTAGACGGTAAATCAATGCTTTGCACTGACTTCCCAATTTTTCTACAGAGAATAATGAAATTGCAAGCTTTTTGAGGGATTAATTGAACCTATTTTCAAGGCGAATTGTGTCCACCTATTCTCCACAACTTATCCACAGGAGCAACCCTTGATAAATTCTTACAAGCACTATATAGGGTGTAAAAGTCAACATCAAAACGCAATATAGTGTGTTTATAGTAAATTTCAAAACTATCGCAAAATATCCTCAACATAGGCTTGAAAGTGATTCAATTCCACAATATCCTGTTGTTCCGTTTAGAGACCAATCCCATTTTTTTGGTTACAACCAAATTGATTGTAAATCAATAGAAACACTCTATCTAAACACCTTTTTTGTACTCATTCGCGTGATATGCGATGAGAAAGTCGACATAACAAGATTTAAACAGGCAACCATTATTATGAACAGCGCGCTATTTGTTACCAAACGAGACGGTCGCCAAGAACCTATTGACCTAGAAAAAATTCATAAGGTTGTTGATTGGGCTGCAGAAGGTTTGGACAATGTTTCTGTCTCTGAAGTTGAGCTAAAAGCCCACTTACAGTTTTTTGATGGCATCACTACTTCAGAAATCCATGAAACACTTATTAAAGCCGCTGCCGACTTAATCTCTGAAGATACTCCAGATTATCAATATCTAGCAGCTCGCTTGAATATTTTTCATTTACGCAAAAAAGCCTATGGAAAATTTGAGCCACCAAAGTTGTTTGACCACGTTCAACAAATGGTTGCCAGCAATCGCTACGACAGCGATTTACTCAAAGACTATACCGCTGAAGAATTTGCTGAAATCGATGCTTTTTTAGATCACACACGCGACATGAACTTCAGTTACGCTGCAGTAAAACAGCTCGAAGGTAAATACTTAGTACAAAACCGAGTAAGCGGTGAAATATACGAGAGTGCACAGTTTTTGTATGTATTGATAGCAGCTTGCTTATTTGCTCAGTACGACAAAGAACGTCGTCTCGACTTTATAAAACGTTTTTACGATGCAGTATCAACTTTTAAAATCTCGTTACCCACTCCTATTATGGCTGGTGTACGAACGCCAACGCGCCAATTTAGTTCGTGTGTATTAATCGAAGCTGGCGACAGCCTAGATTCTATCAATGCCGCCTCTAGCGCCATTGTTAAATACGTTTCTCAACGAGCAGGGATTGGTATTAATGGTGGTCGTATTCGCGCATTGGGCAGCCCTATTCGTGGTGGAGAAGCCTTCCACACAGGTTGTATTCCGTTTTACAAGCATTTCCAAACTGCCGTTAAATCTTGCTCTCAAGGCGGTGTTCGCGGCGGTGCAGCCACGTTATTTTACCCGCTGTGGCACTTAGAAGTTGAATCTCTACTGGTACTTAAAAATAACCGTGGTGTTGAAGAAAATCGCGTACGTCATTTAGATTACGGTGTGCAGCTTAATAAATTGATGTACGGGCGCTTAATTAAAGGCCAAGACATTACCCTATTCTCACCGTCTGATGTACCTGGTTTGTACGATGCATTCTTTGCCGATCAAGAAGAATTTGATCGTTTATATGTACAATATGAACAAGATCCATCCATTCGTAAAACCACAGTAAAAGCGGTTGATTTGTTTTCAACCCTCATGCAAGAGCGAGCGGGCACCGGCCGTATCTATATTCAGAATGTTGATCACTGCAACACTCACAGCCCGTTTAATCCACAACTAGCCCCTGTGCGCCAGTCTAACTTGTGTTTAGAAATTGCCTTACCCACCAAGCCCTTGCAAGACGTCAACGATGAAAATGGTGAAATCGCGCTATGTACTTTAGCCGCCTTTAACTTGGGTAAAGTTGATAACCTTGACGAATTAGAAGAGCTTTCGGACCTTGTTGTACGTGCTCTTGATAGCTTATTGTCATATCAAGACTACCCAATGATCGCTGCGCAAAAAGCCAGTTTAAACCGCCGCACACTCGGAGTAGGTGTGATTAACTACGCCTATTTCTTAGCAAAGAACGGCGTTAAGTATTCCGATGGCAGTGCGAACGGGTTAACCCACCGTGCCTTTGAAGCCATTCAATATTATCTATTACGCGCATCAAATAAACTGGCTCAAGAACAAGGTCCTTGCGAAGCTTTCTCTGAAACAACCTATTCGCAAGGTATTCTTCCGATCGATACCTACAAAAAAGATGTTGATCAATTCTGCAATGAGCCTCTGGTATATGACTGGGAAGCATTACGTGCTGACATCAAGGCAACAGGGTTGCGTAACTCAACGCTAACCGCATTAATGCCATCTGAAACCTCATCACAAATTAGTAACGCAACCAACGGTATCGAACCACCTCGTGGTTACATCAGCGTTAAACAATCGAAAGACGGAATTTTAAAACAAGTGGTTCCAGAGTTCGATAAATTACGTAATAACTATGAGCTGTTGTGGCAAATTCCTAATAACCAAGGGTATTTGCAACTTGTCGGTATTATGCAGAAATTTGTAGATCAAGCTATTTCAGCGAATACTAACTACGACCCATCACGCTTTGAAGGCAATAAAGTACCGATGCAGGTGCTTTTAAAAGATCTATTAAGTGCTTATAAAAATGGCCTAAAGACACTTTACTATCACAACACGCGTGATGGCATGTCTGATCCACAAGCACCAGAAATAGAAGATGATGGTTGTGAAGGTGGCGCTTGTAAAATTTAAAACACTGCTGTTGCAAACTTTATGGTCATTACATACCAACAGCAGAATTAACTTTAAACAAAGAGCGTCTTTGCTCTTTGTTTAAAGCTTGCAATATTTCAATAACTTTTCTTTTAGAGTTGTAGTACCTATGTCCTATACCACGTTTAACCAAAATTCTTTTGATACGCTGAAACAGCCGATGTTCTTTGGCGAAACAGTGAACGTTGCCCGCTATGACATTCAAAAGCATAAAATTTTTGAAAATCTAATCGAGAAACAACTGTCTTTTTTCTGGCGTCCAGAAGAAGTTGACCTAGCTAATGATCGTAAAGACTTCAATGATCTTCTTGATCATGAAAAGCACATTTTTTTAAGTAACCTTAAATACCAAACATTATTAGACTCTGTTCAAGGTCGATCACCTAACGTTGCTTTTTTACCCATCGTATCTTTGCCTGAATTAGAAACTTGGATCGAAACCTGGTCGTTTAGTGAAACCATTCACAGCCGAAGCTACACTCACATTATGCGCAATGTTGTGCCAAATCCTGCAGAAGTTTTTGACGACATTACCCGCAACGATTTTATTACCCGCCGCGCAGTGAGCGTAACTAAGTACTATGATGAACTCATTGAAAAATGCAGCTTCTACACTCAGCTTGGCGAAGGCACGCATACAATTAATGGAAAAATCGTAGACATTAATTTATACGACTTAAAACGCACCCTTTATCTCACTATGGTATCGGTAAACGTTTTGGAAGCCATTCGATTTTACGTCAGCTTTGCATGTTCATTTGCCTTTGCAGAACGTGCAAAAATGGAAGGTAATGCAAAAATTATTAAATTAATTGCCCGCGATGAAGCATTACACCTAACCGGTACCCAACATATTTTACAAATCATGGCGGCTGGTAAAGACGACCCTGTCATGGGCGAAATTGCCGCCAGCTGCAAAGAAGAAGTTCGTGAGATTTTCTTAGAAGCAGCCAACCAAGAAAAAGAGTGGGCTGGTTATTTATTTAAAGATGGTTCAATGCTCGGCCTAAATCAAACTATTTTGGCTCAATACGTTGAATATATTACCGATCAACGAATAGTAGCATTGGGTTTACCCCCTATATTTGAAACCAAAAACAACCCACTGCCTTGGATTAACTCTTGGTTAAACAGTGACAACGTACAAGTAGCGCCACAAGAAGCTGAGATTAGTTCTTATCTTGTTGGTGCACTTGATAGCGCTGTTGATACTAACGATTTTGGTGACTTTGATCTTTAATATCAATATTACAAAAACCAAGCACATGACTGCACACAAGCAAACTAACTTAAAGCCAAGAATGAATGACCAGCAAGAAGAATTTTTTCTTGATGGTCATAATCCAGCGGGTACACATGAGCCTCTTGATTTTGCTTTAGAAACACAGTTTGCTGAGCAAGATCATGGCGAAGCACCTGTGCAAGAAAACTTATTGTTTGATCGGGAATATTCCGAAAATCCCAGCAATAGCCCACAAATCGATCTTGATGGAATGAGTAAACCGATTCACCAAGTAACGGTTAAACAGTATGAAACGACTCAAAACCTTGCGTTTCAGCATGCAAACAACCTACTAGAATCATTAGAAGCTCAAGACGTAGCTGTTCAGTATCAATGCCGCGAAGGTTACTGTGGCAGCTGTAGAGTCCAGCTATTAGAAGGCGAAGTTCACTACATTGATGAACCCATGGCTTGGGTAAATAGTGATGAAGTATTACCTTGCTGTTGCATACCTAAAACAGCCATTCGCATTAAATTGCCTTAACTAATTCAACCACAAATTACTAATAAGAATAGGTTTCTATTATGAGTAACGGCTTAGCCTTTCCGCCACTTGACCAAACCGCACCACAATTTACCACCACCGATCAAAACGGTGACAGCGTATCTTTAGCCGACTTTAAAGGAAAAAAAGTTGTTTTATACTTTTATCCCAAAGCGTCTACCCCTGGATGTACTGTGCAAGCTTGTGGAATTCGTGATAGCAAAGATGCATTTGCCGATGCTAACGCTGTTGTGTTGGGAATCAGCCCAGACTCAGCAAAGCGCTTAACCAACTTCACAACGAAGCAAGAATTAAATTTCACCCTTTTATCTGATGAAGATAACGCCATTGCAGAAAGTTATGGCGTTTGGGCGTTAAAGAAGTTCATGGGCAAAGAATATATTGGTATTCATCGCGTGACTTTTATTATCGATGAAGAAGGTGTTTTGCGTCATATCATGGAAAAAGTAAAAACGAAAACTCATCACGACGATGTCTTAGAGATTATCAAAAGTATTTAAGTAACTATCGTTTTTTTAAATAAGCTTATCCTAAACTCCATGCAAAATACTGTAGATTTTGCTTGGGGTGTCGATACAGCTTTTATGAAACAATTATTTCTACTCGCTTTTTTGATTTTAAGCATTACACCTTTTACCACTCAAGCCAATACCAACACCGTGTCTTGCGGGATAGACAGCCGTCAAAAAATCTTAGGAGCATTGCCTGAGTTAAGCAAGGATTCAAGATTACTATTTGGCTTTCGTTGTGACACTTACCCTAAAGTTTCAAGTTTTCTGGGAGATTGGTTTCCTAGTTATCCTCAACTCTCTATTAGCCAACAACAGCGCCATAAAATAAACACTAACGATATTATTCAAGATTGGTCACTGTCTTATGGGATTAAGCGTATTGCTGAAGGTCAGCTAGCGGTATTTGCTGGACAAAATTTATCTGAATTTACTCTTAATACAAAAGAAGAAATACCGTTAATTAATAAAGATTCTGGAGCAATAGAGACACTAAACAATCAGCAAAAAGTTCGCCTATCAAACAAACAAACCTTTTTGGGTTTAGGGATGCAATTCCCTGCGATAAAAGGACAACCATTGACCGAAGTAATTATACAACGTTCGATTATACAGCAGCCTTTACAAGCTAATGTTCAGGGTTTTCCTAAACGCAGCCTTTATGAAGGTAAAATTGAACTATCAGAAATCCTCATGGGTAAGCACTCGCGCCACCGCGGTCTTAATATAAATTGGCAAATAGGTTTGGGGTTAGGTGAAATCAAATTACAACCAGAGGGGCTAACCACTATTAGCTCTCAATTTGATAGCACCCAAGAAAAAATTGTAACCCTAGGGACTCAGATAGAAATTTACTATCAATATCGTTTAAATCGCCGTTGGTTCAGTTATTTCAGAGGTGTTAGCGATATACAGTATTGGTATCAAATAGAGACAGATAGCAATTACAAAATTGCTAACTATCAATTAGTAGATTACCAAGCAGAAATGGGGATGGGGCTACGCTTTTAAAAACCGAACATAGGTTTAATGAGTGGTTTGCCTACTCATAGAGACCAACAATTCAGCTTCTGCTCGAGCAACACCGCAACTACTAACTAAGTCGTCTGCAGTAGCGCCCATACCTACCAAGCGCTGTGCTTGTTGATATAAGGCTTCATCAGAAGTAGCTAAGGCTGGCTTGCGCTCATTGGACGCAACTCGATGCTCTAGTTTTTTTATCACTCGGCCAATACCAACAGTACTTTTGCTCATCGCATCTAAATCAAAACGTAACTTTTGTAATTGATTATGCGAGTGTTCAAGGTCTTGTTTGTGTTGATTTCTAATCAACACAAACCCGACAACAAACACAGCTAATAACAGTGAATTGCTAATCAGTAACCACTGAACCATTGATATTGATGATAATGACAACATGACGTAGAGCTCCTACTTCTGATTAAAAACCAGAAATTTCCATCCACTCTTCATCCGACATCAGTTTCTCTAAATCTACCAAGATCAACAGCTCATCATTTTTATGACAAACCCCTTGGATAAATTTAGCACTTTCTTCATTGCCGACATTCGGAGTGGTTTCAATTTCAGACTGACGTAAATAAACTACTTCAGCAACTGCATCCACCAGAATACCAACAACTTGATTTTCCGCCTCAATGATTACTATTCGAGTTTGATCCGTTGTTTCTGCAGTTTCTAATGCAAAACGTAATCGAGTATCGATTACTGTAACAACATTTCCTCGAAGATTAATAATCCCTAAAACATACGGTGGCGCACCTGGTACAGGAGCAACCTCTGTATAGCGTAAAACTTCTTGTACTTGCATCACGTTGATACCGTAGGATTCATTTTCTAAGCGAAATATCACCCACTGTAAAATCGGATCCTCAGCACTTTTCATGGCATTGGTGGACATAAAATTTCCTCACTAAGAAAGCTAGAATTGATTTTGATTGTGTCAAAAAATATTCTTTATCTTTCTTAACTATAGTAGATAGCACAAAGTGTACCAGCTTAAAGTTAAATAAATTTAACTAGGCCTACAATTCGTTTCTACCCGTTGCAAAAGCCCTGATACATCAACCAGAGCACACATTTTTTCAATAACAGTACCCGCTAACCAAGTGCGCTTACCACGATCACCACGCCACTTTATTTCTGACGCTTCTAAACGCACTGTTGCGTCAATAGATTGGCAAGCAATAGCCCAAGGAGTCTTCTCTAACCTAATAAGGTATTTAAACCCTTCGCTGGATAAATTGCACGACCGCTCTGGCATTATGAAATTAGCGGTATCAATAACTTGCAAATTCCCTTCGTCGGTATGCAGCATACCCAAATACCATTTAGGTTGCCCCATCAAAGGTTTTATCTCTTCTGGATCAATTTCATGTACACCGCCTAAAAACAATAACGGTACTGCTAAGCTTAGGCCACAAACACGAAATATTAAACACTCTACACCCTGACTTGACCAAGATTCTTGAACAGTTAAGTGCTTAGCTGCCTGTTCTACCGGTTGTGACTGCTCTTGTAACTGACTAACCAAGGATTCAGCAATACTAGGGTTAACGACATTAGTAACAAAATCGCGGTTCGCGTGTTTAACCAGTGGTTTATTAGATTCTACCTTAGCAACAGCTGTTTTCGCCACAGGCTCTGCTTTTACCAAGGGCTCTGCTTTTACCAAGGGCTCTGTTTTTACCAAGGGCTCTGTTTTTACCAAGGGCTCTGCTTTTACCACAGGCTCTGCTTTTACAACGACATCAACTTTAACGACTGGTTCTGTGGCGATAACCAGTAATTGATCAAGATAATTTTGTAAAACACCTTCAACAAGGTTTTCTTTTACCGGCTTGGGCCTATTAGATTCAAATATATCAGCCACGACTACCTCCCGGCACTTGTTCCAGCTCTGTCAATAAATGACGATAAGCACGTACACCACGAGACTGCTTATCTAGCTCATTCGGAAACAAGCCCTGGTGACTAGCATCTCGAAACTTGGTGTCTATTGGAATGGTTTCTTGCCAAACATGTTGTGGATATATTTGACGCATCTGCTTTAACGTTGTTATCGAAGCTTGAGTGCGGCGGTCAAACAAGGTTGGAACAATGGTATAAGGAAGCTGACGATTTTGAGAATTCATCACCATTTTCAAAGTATGAACCATTCGCTCTAAACCTTTTAACGCCAAAAATTCAGTTTGAGTAGGAATCACCAAACGTTGACAAGCGGCTAAAGCATTAACCAAAAGTACACCTAAAATAGGTGGCGTATCCAATAGCGCATAATCATAGTCATCCCATACCTGGGCCAATGTCTTAGCTAAAACCAAACCCATACCATCTTGGCCACTTACTTGCCGCTCTAGGGTGGCAAGAGATGTCGTTGCCGGCAACAAATCGACATCTTGGCGACTCGTTGGCTTAATAACGTTTTTAATATAATCAACATCATTACAGTGTTGATTAAAAAACAAGTTATACAAGCTAGTATCTAAGCTGTCGGGGTCGTAACGAAAATAGCTTGTTAACGAACCATGTGGATCCAAGTCTATAAGTAAGACACGTTCACCACGCTCTGCTAAAAGACCGCCAAGAGAAACAACTGATGTAGTCTTACCCACACCGCCTTTCTGATTTGCTATCGACCAAATTCGCACGTTAAGTCGTCCTTATATTGACATCGAGATATAGAATTTACTTTCAATGCAATTATTATGCTCATTCTGTAATTATTTCTCTCGACCAAGGCTGATTTAGACTCCCTTGCTTAATTAATATCTCAACACGACGATTTATTTGTCTATTTTCGTTACTCGTATTATTCAAAAGAGGCTTATGGTAACCATAACCCACTGCCGCCATTCGTTGAGGTGCGACACCAAATAACTCAAGTGCTCTCACCACCGCTACGGCTCGTAAAGCAGATAAATCCCAATTACTGGCAACTCGTGGCGTGTTAATAGGCACATCATCAGTATGCCCTTCTACATTAATTTCATTAGGAATAGGGCGAACGACTAAAGCTAACTGCTGCATCATATCCATCATTTCATCGCTGATTTCCCAACCACCAGGAGGAAATAATGTATCAGTCTTAATTCGAACCTTCACCCACTCTCCTTCTTGCTCAAGCACTAATTGCTGGCCATCAATAAATACCTGCAATTGTTGCTTAACTGTCTGAAAAAGAGGCATAACACCATTATTATCCATCAAAATAGCGTCAGACACCTCAGCTTGTGGCAATACCTGAACAGCATCGGTAGTAAACATACCGTCCAACACATCCTGAACAGCCTGATACTGCTCTTTATTCAATAAACTAGCGCTGTACATCATAATAAAAAAAGCACACAGCAAAGTCATAAAGTCAGCGTAAGAAATAAGCCAACGGTGGCTGTTACGTTCCTTAGTCATTCTCGCTTACTCATCAGCCAACTCCTGCAAATGCTCACAAATCCATACCTTCTAGGCGATAACGAATAAGCTGAGGATTCACCCCATCTCGCATTGCCATTACTCCCACTAACATAGCCTTATGATAACGAGTACGCAGCTGCACAAAATTACGCAAACGGCCGGCAATGGGAATAGCGATTAAATTAGCACTGGCAACTCCGTAAAAAGTAGCTACAAAAGCAACCGCAATGCCCTGTCCTAACTCCTCGGGTTGCGATAAGTTAGACAAAACCTGCATTAACCCTAATACAGCACCAACAATCCCCAAGGTCGGTAAGTAACCGCCTAAGTTATCAAATACTTCAGCGGCTGATATGTCTTTTTCTTGATGGGTTTCTATCTCTAAACGCATACTGTATTCAATGGCTTCTGGAGGTTGTCCATCGGCCAACATAACTAGGGCACGCTTCATAACAGGATCTGCTTCAGCTTGAGACATTCGCTCTAGCCCTAAAATGCCATCCTTACGATAAGCATTTGCGCAAATAGTTAACTTGGATAAAAGCTGATCTAAAGAAAATTGAGGAGGGGCAATAAGCCAAGCCATCAAAGACATAGTACGACGAGCAAGAGCCAGTGGCGTTTGTACTGCCACTGCTAAAAATGAACCACCAAAAACAATCAACAATGCAGGGCCGTTCCACAAAGCAGAAACAGCACCACCTTCCAAAACATGCCCAAAAACAACACTAGCGACGGCCGCTATGATTAACAATAAAACCATGCGATCCATTAATTAGCCTCGTGATAAATATTCGAAGCGACATCCGATATCGGTAAAACTTTTGATACGATACCAGCGTCAATCACTGCCATTGGCATCCCATAAATAACACAACTGGCTTCGTCCTGTGCCCAAACAGCTCCTCCTGTTTGCTTCAACAATTTAGCACCTTCTTTACCATCAGAGCCCATGCCGGTTAGAATAATAGCTAAAGCATTTCTGCCGAAATGCTTAGCAGCAGACGCCAACGCAATATCGACACTAGGGCGATAACTAATACGAGCGTCACTTTCATGAATATGGATACTCCCACCAGCACGCTTATCAATCATTAACTGCATTCCACCGGGAGCGACATAAACATGCCCTGCCTGCAAACGATCCCCTTCTTCTGCCTCTTTCACAGTTAATGGTGATAACCTATCTAAACGCTCAGCAAAAGCTTTAGTGAAGGTTGCTGGCATGTGCTGGACAATAACAATTGGTTTAGAGAAATCACCAGGTAATTGTTTAAAAATAGTCTGTAACGCCGCAGGACCGCCGGTTGATGTACCAATCACAACAACACTTACATGATGCAAACTTTTACCTGGGCCTAAAGCTTTAAGTTGATCACTTTGCTCATGAGCAGATAACCGACTAGTTGCAGACGCATCTGACGCTTTTACAGATGCTCTTTCAGAAGCCCTATTAGAAGTAGAAGTAGAAGTAGTAGAGCTGATATGAGAAGGACTTGCAGCTTTATCTGAAGGGCTACCGACAGTCTTTGAAGACGCCACTAAAGGCTTATTACTGGGTGCTGCAGAAACAACACGCTTCTGGTTAGAAGCAGCAACACTAACGATTCGGTCGGTTAAAGTTTTGTGTAAGGTTGCTTGAGAAGCAGCAATAGCATCGAACTGTTTGGCTAAAAAATCAACAGCTCCTGCTTCAAGGGCATCAAAGGTTATTCTCGCGCCTTCGTATGTTAAAGATGAGAACATAAGCACAGGAATGGGGTGCTGGCTCATAATCATGCGCACAGCAGTAACACCATCCATAACCGGCATTTCGTAATCCATAGTGATTACATCGGGCTTCAAAGCCAGCGCTTTTTCGACCCCTTCTTTGCCATTGCTGGCAGTTCCGATAACTTCTAATCGGGGATCTGCATTAATTATTTCAGCAACGCGTCGTAGAAAAAACCCTGAATCATCTACAACCAGTACTTTGATTGTTTTGGACTGAACCATAGCAAACATTTACCCTTTATAGCGCTGATTGCTAGCGACCAGCGTAATGTTGAAGCATGCTTGGAACATCCAAAATCAAGGCGATTCGACCGTCTCCGGTAATTGTTGCGCCTGCCATGCCAGGAGTTCCATGCAGCATTGCCCCAAGCGGTTTAATAACAACTTCTTCTTGCCCAATCAATTGATCAACCACAAATCCGGCTCGTTGATTACCAATAGAAACAACTAACACATGAGCCGCTTCATCGGTCACTGCGTTTTGCTCTCCTTGGATTAGCCAGCGCTTTAGATAAAATAAAGGAATAGGCTTCTCACGCACAACGATAACCTCTTGGCCATCAACAATGTTGGTTTGTGATAAATCGAGATGGAAAATCTCATTCACACTAACCAAAGGAAAAGCAAACGCCTGCTCTTTAACCATAACCATTAACGTCGGCATAATGGCTAAAGTTAGCGGCACTTTAATTTCAATGCGGGTGCCTTTACCTAAATGAGAATCAATATTTAGGGTACCGTTGAGCTGTGAAATTTTTGTTTTCACAACATCCATTCCCACACCACGACCCGACACATCAGAAATCGCTTCTTTGGTCGAGAACCCCGGCGCAAAAATCAAATTATAACAATCATTATCAGTTAAACGGTCGGCAGCATCTTGATCCATCATGCCTTTTTCTACAGCTTTATTTCGCAGCACATCAGCATCCATACCAAAACCATCATCTTCGATGGACAATAAGATATGGTCGCCTTCTTGTTCGGCGGCTAATACAACAACCCCAACTCGTGGTTTACCAGCAGCCTCACGAACATCTGGGCCTTCAACACCGTGATCAACTGCGTTTCTCACTAAGTGAACTAGAGGATCTGCAAGTGCCTCAACCAAATTTTTATCTAAATCAGTCTCTTCACCACGTAGTTCGAGATTAATTTCTTTCTTTAGAGAGCGTGCTAAATCACGAACAACGCGTGGGAAACGTCCAAATACCTTTTTAATCGGTTGCATTCTTGTCTTCATAACCGAAGACTGAAGATCAGCCGTTACCACATCTAGGTTTGATACCGCCTTAGACATGGCTTCATCGTTACTATTTGAGCCCAAGCGCATTAAACGATTACGAACAAGTACAAGTTCGCCAACCATATTCATAATGTCATCAAGGCGCTTGGTATCCACACGAACTGTTGCCTCAACAGCAGGCGCCTGATTTTCCGTTGATTTTGCTGGAGCTTTTGCAACCGGCTTAGCAGCTTGTGCTTTCGGAGCTTCGGCTTTCGGAGCTTCGGCTTTCGGAACTTCGGCTTTCGGAGCTTCGGCTTTCGGAGCTTCGGCTTTCGGAGCTGCAGCTTTCGGAGCTTCGACTTTCGGTGCTTCGGCTTTCGGTGCTTCTGGCTCAGACCCCATGTCGGCGGTTGAAATTTGGCCTTTACCGTGTAATCGATCCAATAAATCTTCGAACTCGGAATCAGTAATCAAATCATCTGAACCTGATGGGACAGGTTCTGCAGAACTACTAACATCAACTTTTTCAGCTTCTGCAGGGCTAGCCTCAGCCGTTTCTTTAGGTTGATTGGTGCCATGAATTTGATCTAACAATGCTTCAAATTCATCTTCTGTTATTTCATCATCACTGACATTGCTGGCTGCAACTGAATCGTTGCTAACATCAACAAAAACGCCATCGCTAGTCGCCGCTTCTGCCGGTTTGCTGGCCGCTGCTTCATTATCAAGGGCATCCAGTAATTGCTCAAACTCATCATCGGTTATGTCGTCACTGTCACTGGCTGCAGTTTCAGTACTTGCTGGCTCAGTAGCTTGAGGCTCAACAACGGCTTCAGGCTCAACAACGACTTCAGGCTCAACAGTGGCTGCAGGTTCGGCAACCACTTCTGCTGGGCTACTGCTTTCTGGTTGAGCAAGACCATTAAGAGTCACAAGCAACTCAGGATCAGCAGGTTCAGGGGCTTGGCCACTACGAACCGCGTCAAACATTTCATTGATACTGTCTAATGCTTGCAGTACAACATCCATTAACTCAGATGTGACACTGCGTTGACCATTACGCAAGATATCAAACACGTTTTCGGCTTCGTGACAGCAGTCTACTAGGGGATTAAGCTGTAAAAAGCCAGCTCCCCCTTTAACAGTATGGAAACCACGGAAGATGGCATTTAACAAATCTTTGTCATCGGGTCGCTGTTCTAGATCAACAAGCTGTTCTGATAGAAGCTCTAAGATTTCTCCAGCCTCAACTAGAAAGTCCTGAAGGATCTCTTCATCGGCATCGAAACTCATCCATCAGCTCCTTAAAAACCAAGACTTGATAATAAATCATCAACGCCATCTTGGCCGCCAACAACACCGTCTAAACTAGTGTCGACTTGCGGCCCTTCTGCGATGATTTTTTTATTAACATCTTGTGGGGTTTCATTTAGATGAGGGTCGGCATGGGTAATTCCCGTAATGCGATCGACTTCACCAGCCATAGCAACTAAATCAACTAAACGTTCTTCTACTTCTGTTACTAACTTTGTAACGCGTTGAATCACTTGCCCAGTTAAATCTTGAAAATCTTGAGCCATTAAAATGTCAGACAATTGAGCTGATATCTTTTTAGAATTCGCTTGGGTTTGCGTAAAGTACAAATCTACTTTTCTGGTTAAATCACGAAATTCTTCTGGTTTTAACTCTTTACGTAAAAACTTTTGCCATTGCTTTTGCAATTCTTCTGCACCACTGAGGTTTTCTGAATTGAGAGGCATTGCATCTTCGGCTAAGTCCATCGTTTTATTAGCGGCTTTGTCGGTCATTTCTATAACGTACGACAATTTATCAGATGCCTGGCACATACCGGTTGCTTCGCTTAGCTCATCACCGGTTGCAATACCTTTAATCGCCTCGTGTAAGGCACGAGTTAACTTACCAATTTCGTCGTACAGCGTTCTATCACGAACTTCGTTGATGCTATTTACAACACCAACCACTTGTCCAAGGTCACCACCTTCGATTTTTTGCAACAAATCTTCAGCAAGTTGTTTTATTTCTTGCTGAAAGGATGGTGATTGAGACCCTAAATGCAGCTCAGACATACCCATTCCTTTCGATCAACCTTCAAGACGCTCGAAGATTTTATCAATTTTTTCTTTTAGTACCGCAGCAGTAAAAGGCTTGATAACATAACCGTTAACACCCGCCTGAGCGGCTGCAACAATCTGGTCACGCTTAGCTTCTGCCGTTACCATTAATACCGGCAGGGTTTTCAACTTATCATCAGCACGTACATGCTTCAGCAAGTCAAGTCCCGTCATACCTGGCATATTCCAGTCCGTTACTAAAAAGTCGAAGTCGCCATTTTGCAGCATAGGCAAAGCCGTTAACCCATCGTCTGCTTCTTGAGTATTGGTAAATCCCAAATCTCGCAGTAAATTTTTGACAATTCGTCTCATCGTAGAAAAATCATCTACTACGAGAATCTTCATATTCTTGTCCAAAGCGACCTCCGAATGCCTGCTTCTTAAACTTCTAAATAACGCCTAATCTAAAGTGTAGACTGTGATACCACTTTAGCCAGAAAGATAATTAATAGTAATTACAAAGAGTTGGGTTATTTAAAATATTAAAAAGAGCTAATAATTGGCTACTAAGCCATAAGTTAATTAAAGTAATAATTCTAAAAAAGTAAAGAATACTTTATTCAGCCCAGTCCGTTAAGCGTGACCTGAGCCTAAGTGCTGCTTGACTGTGTATTTGGCTCACACGAGACTCACTAATACCCAGCACAGCACCAATTTCTTTTAAATTTAGTTCTTCATCGTAATATAAAGCTATCACTAGTTGTTCTCGTTCGGGTAGAGATTTTATTGCATCAGCTAACGATGATTGAAATGCATCGCGCTCTATACCCAAAGAAGGGCCTGGACTAGCACCCGTCATTTGCTCTTGCCCCTGCTCTCCCTTTTCCATCACATCTTCAAAACTGAACAGCCGACAACCAGCGGTATCCTTAAGGTGTGTATGATACTCATCTACTGTCATATCTAAGTGAGCAGCAACTTCTGTGTCTTCAGCATCTCGCCCCTTAGCGAGTTCTACTTCTTTGATGGCTTCACTAATACGTCTAGAATTTCTGTGTACCGAACGAGGTGCCCAATCGCCACGACGTATTTCATCAAGCATAGAGCCGCGAATGCGAATACCTGCATAGGTTTCAAAGCTGGCCCCTTTACCGCCGTCGTATTTGCGTGCAGCTTCAATTAACCCAATCATGCCTGCCTGAATAAGATCATCTACCTGCACACTATCGGGCAATCGGCCACGCAAGTGATGAGCAATCCGCTTAACTAATTCAGCATGATCGCGCACCAACTCGTCAAAATTTGGACTACTTACTGCATCATACATAGCACATCCATTCATTACAGCTATTACCCATGGGCTCCTGCTTGCACCAGGTTTTCAACAAAGAATTCTAAGTGCCCTCTTGGCGAAGATGCCAGTGGCCAAGTATCTACTTTCTTTGCTAAACCCCGAAATGCGGTTGCCGCCTTTGATCTTGGATAGGCTTCAACCACTGCTTTTTGACGCTGAACAGCACGCTTTACCGCGTCATCTTGCGGTACAGAACCTACATACTGCATCGCGACATCTAAAAACCTATCGGTTACCTTGATTAGCTTAGCGAATAACGCATGGCCATCCTGCGGCGTTCGTACCATGTTTGCAACCACACGAAAACGAAACACGCCGTAATCACGATTAAGTAACTTAATTTGTGCATACGCATCGGTAATTGATGTCGGTTCATCCGTTACCACCATTAGTACTTCTTGTGCTGCGCGCGCAAAGCTCATCACAGCATCAGAAATACCGGCTGCGGTATCAATTAACAATACATCTAAATCATTACCGATATCACTAAAAGCCTGAATCAAGCCTGCGTGCTCCTGGGTAGTCAGCATAGACAAATGCTGAGCACCAGAAGTAGCAGGCACAATTTTAACTTTTCCTGGCCCGTCAACCATAACTTCACGCAGAGTGCATTCTCCGCGCAACACGTTCTCAATGGTTTTATTAGCAGTAATACCCAAAAGAACATCAATATTTGCCAAGCCTAAATCGGCATCTAAAACTACAACCCGGCGGCCTAATTCTGATAGTGCACAGGCTAAATTAACCGTTACATTACTTTTACCTACGCCACCTTTACCACCAGCGACGGCAATTACTTGTACTGGGTGCTTAGCCATTACTACGCTCCGTATTGCATAAAGTTGTTATTCATTGCCGAACTCACTTCTGAAGTTTGCCAGCGGGCCTGAGCCATGCGAGCCATTTGTTCAGCTAAGCGCACCATTTTTTCCGCATTCGGAAAATGTATATCTTCTGGAATATGCGGTCCATCCGTTACCATGTGAATGGGCAAACGGGTCACCGAAGCAATACTCATTGCCTCACCTAAGCTAAAACACTCATCCAGCTTAGTAAAAATACAACCGTCGATGCCCGCTGGTTTAAAATGCTCATAGTTTTCTTGAAGGCATCGAGCCTGACTGGTTAAAGGCAAAGCCAATAAAGTTTTTATTCGATCTCCCGCACTTTCTAGCATCGATAATTGCACTGGAAAATGCGGATCCTGAATGGCCAAGCCTGCAGTATCAATCAGTATAAATTTCTTATCAGATAACCGATTCAGCATAGCATTTAAATCACCGTTAGGTTCTAAAACCAACAACGGTATCTCCATAATACGAGCAAAGGCTTTTAACTGATCGTGTGCAGCAATACGATAATTATCCATGGTGATTAATGCAATATCGTCACTGCCATTTTTTAACACATACTGAGCGGCTAATTTACCAATCGTCGTTGATTTTCCAGCTCCAGTAGGGCCAACAAAAGCAAAACAACCACCGGTATCCAACATGTTAGTTTCTGCCAGCGGCAAATCATCAGCGATTGATCGCAAACACTGATCCCAGCCTTTTTCTATATCATGACTGCCTTCTGGTAACACACTCACTAATTTATCTGACCAAGAAGGATCGATACCTAAATCTTGGCAACGCTGCCAAATTTGAGCTTGCTGCCAACTCAATGGGCGAGTTGAATTCCAAGCATTACCTTGTTGGCTGACTAACCAATTTTTAAGGTCTTTTAATTCTGCTGTTACCTTATCAAATAAAGGCATAGCATCTTGATCGCTCATGCCCATAGAAGACACCTGCTGTTGCAGATCCTGCTGCAGCTCTTCTTCACTTTGCATCACGGCATCAAGGGCCGCTGACTGTGCAATCGTGCCTTCTTTAAGACCCATTAAAGCTTCTTTTAATGCAGCGGTCGTTTGCACATCAGACTGATCAAAAACTGGCTGATGCTCGCGGATCTTACCCGTTGCCTGCTTGGCTTGCTCTAATTCTTGCTGCAAAGCTAACTGACGGTCAAGCTCTTGTTGCTGTTGCTCATTGGCGATTTCTTCATAATCAAGCGCAGCAATCACCTCAACACCTTTACCTAAACGCTTGTTAGATAAAATAACCGCATCTGGGCCTAATTCATCCGATACCATGCGCAGAGCCTGCTGCATATTTTTTGCCGTAAATCGTTTCGCTTTCATTTATTGAGCCCCCACGGTAGAGACAATCGTAATCGTTTTGTTATCTGGAATCTCTTGATAAGACAAGACACTTAGATGTTCAATTGAGTTACGCACAAATCTCGACAATACAGGACGTAGCTGGCTTGAAACCACAAGCACCGCTGGACGGCCTGCATTTTCCTGCTCTTGTGTTGCGTTCATCAAAGAACGCTGAATGGCGTCGGCCATGCTAGGTTCAATTACTAAGGTATCCATATTGCCTGTCTGCTGTGCACTCTGTTGTACTGTCTTAAGCAATAACTGTTCCAAAGCTGGGTCTAGGGTCATAACACTGAGCTCATCCGCGGTACCAAAGATGTTTTGGATGATCAAACGTGCCAGACCGGCTCGGGCAGCACCCGTCAAAGCGGCAACTTCTTGACTCTTTGGCGACATATTCGCCAAAGATTCGGCTATTGTGCGCATATCACGCACTGGCACATCTTCGCGTAATAAAGACTGTAATACAGTTAATAGCTGGCTAATTGAAACCGTATTCGGCACTAACTCTTCAGCCAATTTAGGAGATGAATCACTCAATATATCCAACATCTTCTGCACATCTTCATGGCCAATCAGTTCGTGAGCATGCTTATTCAGTAATTGATTCAAATGAGTTGCAACTACCGTACTGGCATCTACGACGGTATAGCCTAAAGTTTGCGCTTTATCTTTTTGCGTACTTTCAATCCACAAGGCTTCTAACCCAAAAGCGGGATCGAGAGTTTCTATCCCTTCAAGCTTGCCAAAAACCTGACCCGGATTAATCGCCATCTCACGTTCGGGATAAATTTCAGCTTCGGCCAAGGTCACACCCATTAAAGTAATTCGATATTGACTCGGCATTAAATCTAAATTGTCACGAATATGTACCGATGGCATTAAAAAACCAATATCTTGAGATAACTTTTTACGCACACCTTTAATCCGGGCCAATAGCTGACCACCTTGGTTTTTATCTACTAATGGAATCAAACGATAACCGACCTCAAGACCCACTCGATCTACGGTTTCTACATCATCCCAGCCCAGCTCCTTAACTTCTTGTTCGGGTAAAGCTTCTCCCGGCAAAGGTGGCGCGCCGCCGGTATTAGCCATGGCTTTGCTGGCCGAACTGTTGCTTTGAGCAGCCTCGGCGTTTTTACCGGTTACTGGCTTGCCATCGACAAAAACCCCACCTTCATTGCGCCATTGAATAAAGTACGCACCCGCGCCCGCCAATGCAGCCGCAAATAAGAATACAAAATGAGGCATGCCCGGAATAATGCCCATAAAAAATAATACAATAGCGGTAATCGCTAATGCTCTAGGAGAATCAAACATTTGACCAATGATCTGATCACCTACATCAACCGCATCACTGTTACGAGTTACCATAATGGCCGTGGCTGTTGATAACAATAACGAAGGGATTTGTGCAACCAAACCATCACCAATGGCTAAAATGGTATATTTTTGAACCGCATCGGCAAATAACAAGTCATGCTGACCCATACCAATGGCAAAACCACCCACTACGTTAATAACCAAAATTAAGATACCGGCTATCGCATCGCCTTTAACGAATTTACTGGCACCGTCCATTGAACCGTAAAATTCAGCTTCGGCAGCAATTTCTGAACGACGAGCCTTAGCTTGGTCAGCGTCCATTAAACCCGCGTTCAAATCCGCATCAATCGCCATTTGTTTACCCGGCATTGCATCCAAGGTGAAGCGGGCACTTACTTCGGCCACTCGACCCGCACCCTTGGTAACCACGACAAAGTTAATAATCATTAAAATAGCGAATACCACAAGACCTACAGCATAGTTACCACCAATTAATACTTCACCGAAGGCTTCAATTACCTTACCCGCAGAATCACCTCCCTGGTGACCTTCGAGCAAAACAACACGGGTAGAAGCAACGTTCAGCGCTAAGCGTAATAAAGTAGCAACCAACAAAATACTGGGGAAAACGGCAAAATCTAACGGCTTTTTGGAATATACACAGATAAGCAACACCACGATCGAAATCGCAATATTGAAAGTAAAGAAAGTATCCAACAAAAACGGCGGCAAAGGCAGGGTCATCATGCCTAGCAAAATCAGCAGCATAAATGGAATGCCGAGATTACCCGTGATTAGAGTAATAAAATTACCTCTAATCTGTTCAAAGATTTGTCCGCGATTTAACGTGGCCATAAATACCTTACTGCAAAAAATTGACGTTATTAAGTCTCTTTGCAAGAAAGGTGCTAACTTTGAAATTATGGCGATATTTTTATGAAATTATTTAACAACGACAAAACCGCTGGCCTTAAAACATGCTAACTTTTATCTGGCTCAACGCGTAAGTCTTTAGGAATCGGCATATCAGGACGACGCTCTGGCTTAGGACCCTGACCTTTAGCAAACTGATCTACCTGATAAATGTATGCCAGAACCTGTGCAACAGCGACGTACAAACCTTCCGGAATTTCATCGTCTATTCGGGTGTGAGTATAAATCGCTCGTGCTAATGGCGGGGCTTCCATTTGGGGTACGTTATGCGCCTTGGCAATTTCTCGTATTTTTAATGCCGTTTGCTCAATACCTTTTGCAACAACCACAGGTGCACCACCGCCACCAGCGTATTTTAACGCTACAGCATAGTGAGTGGGGTTTGTGATAATCACATCAGCATCAGGTACCGCGCCCATCATTCTGCGTTGAGCGGCCTCACGTTGCATTTGTCGAATGCGGCCTTTTACTTCTGGCTTACCTTCAGTGTCTTTAAATTCGTCTTTCACTTCTTGCAACGACATGCGCAACTTTTTATTGTGGCTATACAATTGCCAAGGCACATCGACCATTGCAATAATTAACGTAGAAGCACATAAAATAACCGCAGCCCACAGCACAATTTCCGAAGAACGTTTAATAGCCGGTCTAACCGGTGCATTTTGCAAAGCCATTGCATCTTGAAAATAATAAGCAATCACAAAGTACGCCACCGCACCCACCACCAATACCTTTGCCCACGCTTTAATCAGTTCTACTAGAGAATTCATTGAAAACATGCGTTTGAAGCCAGCAAAAGGATCAATACGCGATAACTTAGGTGCCAAAGACTTAGCACTGAATAACCAGCCGCCCACACCCAAAGGTGATAAAAAAGCCGCAATCAACACCAAAATCAACCAAGGAGATAACGCTGCGACAGCCTCCCACATGGATTCTGACAAATGGCTAAACATATAATTAGAATCAAACGCGGCGGCACGCTCGACATCCAAATTATAGCGGGCGATGTGGTACATTTTGTCACCCATAAAAGAACCAAACGCAACCAAGCCCAACGCGCCAAAAAGTAAAATAGCCGTTGTATTTAATTCTTTTGAACGAGCGGTCTGTCCATCATCTTTCGATTTCTGAATTTTCCGCTCGGTGGGTTCCTCTGTTTTTTCTTGACTGCTGTCTTCTTCAGCCATCAATATGCTCCATTAACGCGATCATAAGATCATCACCGCGTTCGGATTAATGAACGTAAAAATTCAAATAGAGTTTCCAATAAGTCATGAAAACTCTCCCCTAACTGGCCAATCGTTAACCAAATAATGGCCAAACCCACCATCATGGTTACCGGAAAACCCAAGGCAAAAATATTTAACTGTGGCGCTGCCCGGGTCATTACCCCAAAGGCAAAGTTTACAATCAATAAAGACGTTAACGCCGGCAGAGCGATGACTAAAGCAGAAGCAAACATCCAACCGCCCCATAAAATCATTTTACCGTAATCTTCTGCGTTCCAACCACGATCACTAATCGGCATGGTGTAAAAACTTTCTACCACCACCTCAATCACGACCAAGTGACCGTTTAACGCCAAAAAAGTCAAACTGACTAAGAATAAAAACCACTGGCTCACGACCACCACAGAAACACCCTGGGCAGGATCAACCGTAGTCGCGATTCCCAAACCTGTTTGCATGGCAATTAACTGCCCTGCCAAAACAAAAATCTGAGTAACAATTTCAACCATAAAACCCAGTACTATGCCAATCAGCATTTGCTGAAAAATAATCGTAAACGATGCCAATGATAGCGGCTCAACATCTGGTACAGCAGGTATCAAAGGCGCAACGATTAAAGTAATGGCCACCGATAATAAAATGCGAATCTGGCGAGGCACCAACTTACTTCCCAGTAATGGCATCACTCCTAAACAACCGGCAATACGAGCAAACGGGTAAAAGTATTGGCTAACCCAGCCATTTAAATCGAGGGCGGTGAACTCCAGCATAATGCTAGCCTTTAACCGACTAAAAAGGGAATGTTGGTATAAATACCGAGGGTGTATTCAACGACTTTATTAACCGCCCACGAGCCAAAAAAAATCAAACTTAGCAGAGTAATAATTAGACGTGGTAAAAAACTCAGCGTTTGTTCGTTAATCTGAGTGGCTGCCTGAAACGTTGCTACAACTAAACCTACAATCAAGCTTGGAACCACCATCACAAATACTATTAAAACGATGATATACAAAGCCTGAGTAAACAAATCGCCAATATCCGCTACCCCCATATCGCCCCCGTTAATGTGTTTGAGGTACTGACGCTAATGCTCACCCAAATGCTCATTATATTGTCCCAAAGCTATTAGCGAGAGTACCCATCACCAACGCCCAACCATCAATTAAAACAAACAGCATGATTTTAAATGGCAAAGAAATAATAATTGGCGATAACATCATCATACCCATGGCCATAAGAATACTAGCAACCACAAGGTCAATAATTAAAAAAGGAATAAACAATAAAAAACCAATCTGAAAGGCTGTTTTTAGCTCGCTGGTTACAAACGCTGGAATTAATATATGCAAGGGCGTTTCATCTGGGCTAAGTAAATCTTGGCGACCGGATATACGCACAAATAAATTTAAATCGGTTTCACGAGTTTGTGCCAACATAAATTCTTTCATCGGCTCAGAGGCTAGCTGTAAAGCCTCCAAAGGTTTAATGGTTTCGTTAATGTAGGGCTGAATAGCAACTTCGTTTACTTTTTCAAATACCGGCATCATGATAAACGCCGTTAAAAACAGTGACATCCCCAACACCACTTGATTAGAAGGTGTTTGTTGCAAACCTAACGCTTGTCGCAGGATCGCCAACACGACAATGATACGGGTAAACGCGGTCATCATCATAATAATGGCTGGTAGCAAACTCAATAGCGTCATTAACGCTAGAATTTGCAACGTTACCGTGTATTCACCACCCGTATCGGTTTGCTGAAAAGTAACCGCAGGAATACCCAAAGCATTGATATCGGCCGATACTAAAGTCGGAAAAAAACTCAACAAAAACAAAGGAAAAATTTTAAAGATAAAAGACTTCATTATTTATGCAGCGCCTTATTTAAAATGGCCTGAAAAACTGGCGTCTGCTGATCAATATCACTGGCATTGATCGGTTCTTCCAAGACTAATAAGGTTTGGATCGAATGGGCAGTTATTCCCACCAACAACTGTTGTTCACCCACTTGCAAAAGTGATACTTTTTCTTTTAGACCAAGAGATATAGTCGCTAAAGTTTTAATTGCTTGGCCTTTAGGCGCTAAACTACTTCGCCCTGCGGCCGTCATATTTTGCAAGCGCTTGGCGCCATAAGCCAATAGTAAAATAAAGCCAATCATAGCCACCAGCGTCAAGGCTACCCGCCCGATTGACGACATAGGATCGCTGGTAGCCAACGGTGTTTCTACCGCCTCGACCGCATGCGATACAAAAGGCATGCAGAGCAATAATAAAGTAGCAAACACTGGTTTAACGCAAGCGCTGAATTCTTTCACTTTGACTCACCACATCCGTTAAACGAATACCGAACTTATCGTTCACCATCACAACTTCACCATGCGCAATTAAAGTGCCATTCACCAACACATCCAAAGGCTCGCCGGCTAAACGATCTAATTCAACAACCGAACCCTGGTTTAACTGCAACAAATTACGAATCGGAATCTGAGTGCGACCCACTTCCATCGAAATAGATACTGGTATATCAAGAATCACATCCAATTCTGGCGTTAAATCACCAGACATTGGTTTGGATTCATCCGTTAATGAATCCAGTGGAGCTTGTTTAATGGTGTCATCTTCAGCCATTGCACTGGCCCAATCATCTCCTAGATCTCCAGCGGCTTCTGCAGTGGGATCTTCAGCCATAGCCGCAGCCCATTCGTCGGCAACAGACTCATCTTGACTCGATGCTTCTTCAACACCGGCTAATACATCGGCGGCTAAATCATCAACATTGACATCCGCTTGTTCAAGATTTTGTTCATTTTCATTTTCGTCTTGGTTATTAGTGTCATCACTCATAACGGCCCCCAGCGAACGCGTTAGCGTCGTTTATGATTAATTTGTTCAACAATTTTTACAGCTAAATTCTCATCAGAAACACCCAGCTTTCCTCTAAACATAGGAATGCCTTCAGCTTCTAAAGTAAATGTTTCTGGTAAATCAATAGGAATAATATCCCCAGCGTGGAGCTTAGAAACATCTCTGAGCGACATCTTTTTTTCTACAACCGTACCATGCACACCAACTTTTGCACTTAATATATCTTCGCGCAAAGACTGCAACCAACGGTCATCAACATCGTCAATATCGCTTTGCATGCCAGCATCAAGGGTTTCACGAATCGGTTCAATCATGGAATAAGGCACAGTGATGTGTAAATCACCCCCGCCGCCATCAAGTTCAATATTAAAAGTGCTTATCACCACAACTTCTGAAGGGCTTACAATATTGGCCATGGCCGGATTCACTTCAGAGCCCACGTATTCAAACTCAGCTTCTAAAATACTGCTCCAAGCTTCTTTATAATCTTTAAAAACTTGCGCCAATACCAACTGAATCACCCGAATTTCAGTGGGTGTAAATTCACGCCCTTCGATTTTGGCATGACGACCGTCACCACCAAAAAAGTTATCCACCAATTTAAACACTAATTTTGCATCTAAAATAAATAAAGCCGTGCCTCTTAAAGGGCGAAATTTTACGAGATTCAAGCTAGTGGGGACATATAAGGTATGAACGTATTCACCAAACTTCATAATCTGTACGCCAGTTGAAGACACTTCGGTACTGCGGCGCAAGAAATTGAACATACTTATGCGTGTATAACGTGAAAAACGCTCATTTATCATTTCCAGCGTCGGCATACGGCCGCGAACAATACGGTCGTTACTGGTAATGTCGTAAGATTTTACCCCAGTGTCGTCAATGTCAGATTCGGGCTCAATATCGCCGTCGTCTACACCGTGCAATAAGGCATCAATCTCATCTTGGCTTAATAAATCTTGCACATTAATCGCCTTATTGCATTACAAAGTCAGTAAACAAGATGGCTTCTACATCGTCTACATCGGATTCATTTTTGAGTGTAGTGATTAGCTGTTCACGCAGCTGATCACGCAATGCGGTGCGCCCTTCTGGCAGCCTTAACGCATTAAAATCTTGGTCAGATAAAATTCTTACAATGTCATTACGAATCATCGGATTATGCAACTCTACCGCATCAACGACTTCTTGAGAGCGCGTCATAATTTCGATACTGGCTTGTAAAAAACGCTGACGCGTGCCGACATTATAATTAACAATAAAACGCGGCTTCAATTTAATATACTGAGCCGGTTTAATAATTTCTTCTACGACTACCTCTTCAGCAGCTTCTGCATCGACATCGCTTTCAGTATCATCATCTGCCAATAAAAACCACGCTACACCCGCACCAATAGCAATGACTAAAATAGCCAAGACAATAATAATGATCAGCTTTTTCTTTTTACCACCCCCTTCGTTCTCTGGGATAGCCTGATCCAAGGATAAATCTTTTTCTTCAGCCATAACGTCATTTCTCCAACAGTTGATATCGTGACAGCAAGAAATACGCCAAACGCTTTAAAACTAGCGAATGGCGTGAATAGATAGGATATCTTATTCACTTTAGGCCAAAAAATATCCCGTTTAAGCCAAAAAATTCAGTTTTAAGCAAAGGTATCCAATAAATTATTGTTTTTAGGTAAATTTATATCAAGCGATATTTCATCACCAACCGTCATCAAACCGTCAGTATCTGCTTCACCTTCCTGTGCTAGCCGGCCATCGGCGTCAAGCTCTGCATCTTGTCGACCTCCTTGCCCCTGCCCGGAATCGGTATGCACATCAAACTCAGATAAATTAAGCCCTTGATTAGCTAACATATCGCGTAATCGCTGCGCACTACTTTCTAATGCTTCTTTCACCTGATGATTTTGCACAACCACCTGAACCTGAGTTTGCTGATCATCTTTCACCTGCATTTTTAATTCTAAGCTGCCTAACTCTGGCGGATCGAGATGTATCGTCACTTGTTTAATATCTTTCGCGGCGTTCATTGAAATACGTTCTGTTAAAGCGTCCCCCCAGGCCTGCTGCCTCTTAGTTAATTTTAAGATTTGCTCATCCTGCTTACGTTCACCTAATACTAACTTAGATTCAGCTTCGAGCTTTTCGCCTTCTTCAATAAAATTAAGGTCTTGCAACGACTGGGTCACTGGGTCTTGATTATTCTTTGCTGCTAATAAGCTGGTTTCTGCCTGCAAAGCGGTTAACGACGAACTCATCCCTGACGCAGGGCCTTTCTCATTAGACAATGATAATGATGACTCTTTAAGGCCATCTAAACCCGTACCTTTAAACTGACCTGCTGATCCTGCCGTTTGCTCGGGCGCACCCAGAAAGCGCTCACCCAAACCAAACTCGCCATTAACATCTGTACCAGCATTTGCCGCCAATGTCAGAGGAGTCCCAGTGCGACCAGCTTGAGTCGGTAATAAATTAGAAACTAACGCTTGTGCCGGAAAACTTTGGCTGGTTATCGTCGACAAACCACTTGCAGCAAACGGCAAACCTTGTCCTAGTTGCGGCAAATCATCGACCGCATCAAGGGCGAAGCTCGACGGATTATTCACATCTGCTAGGTCTGGGGATTCCGCTACCTCAGCATCTGAGGTTGTCTCTGATAGTGTGCCTGAATCACTTTTATAATCTGCTAAAACTTGGCTAAAAGCCTCATTCTCCGGCTTTTTCGAGCCATTAGAAGCAGAACCAACAGTGATTGACGATGTACTTGATTTAGATCCAGAGCTACTAAAAAGCGGCGCGGAACCTTGCTGCATTAATGGGCTTTCCATAATACCTCCTATGAGTCATATAGAGGTAACAGCAAAGGCTAGGCCAAGTTAAAGAATTTGAACAAAATAATTTACAAGTGGAAGAAGGGTTAAGCTAAATCATGGTGTTTAATATGTTTTTTACGGCTATATATTCTGTCTCTAACTGCTTGATTAAAACATCCATACCGCCAAGATCTCTTGCACGGGATTTACTTTCAATACTAAAGCACAAGTTTGCCAAAGGTAAAGCAGATAAATTACCGCTAGCGCCTTTAAAGCTGTGAGACATTTCTCGTAAACTTTCGAAATCTTGTTCATTAAAAGCGTTTTTTAACGCTTCAATACGAGGGTCAGAATCTGTAATAAATACATTTACCAGTTCAGGAAATTCATCTTCCATAATTTCTTCAAGCATAACCAAAGCTTCCATATCAAAGTGAGATGCTTTATCCACGACATTACCTCTTTAGATAATTATTAAAACGATTAATTAAGAATAAGGGTTTACAAAGGCCTTGTCATTCAACGCTACAAAAAGACACACTGTTTTATTATTCCTAGAAAACACAAAAACGGCTACAGCATTTTATTTCTAGCACTACGAGCAGCAAATTCATCCATTAACTTTTGCTCTTTTTTATCTTCAATGGCGGATTCTTCTTGAGTAAGCTTCGCAATCAGTTTGCGCAAAGCTTCTGCTTTAGTTCGGGCCTCTAAATAAACACGTTTAGCGGCTTCTGCTTGCTGCTCAACTAAATTTACTTGCTGCTCTTGATGACCACAGGCTTCTTTGATCTGCTCAATAAAAGCAATAGTGTTTTGAACCTGCCCTCCCTGAATGCGCAAATTACTAGAAGACGTTAATGTACCCCGATACTCCTTGGCATAGCCTTCAAGTTGGCTAACCGTAGCTCGCTCTTGCTCTAACTGCTGTTGTAAACGCCCCCATCTTTGTAATTCTTGGCGCTCTTTATCTTCAGCCATTTTGAGCACCATGCCCAAGCGGTTAATACGCTGCTTACTCATATTTTCCTCTGATTGATCCGAACTGGCTTAAATAGAAACATTAACCGTTAGTGGTTTGTGGAACATCGGGCAGGATTTGATTGAGTCGCTCTAAACTTTCTTCAATTTTTGCACACTCATCCAAATCTTGACGCAAAAACTGTTGAATTAAAGGCATACGATTAATGGCTAAATCTAAAGTAGGATCTGAACCTGCTTGATACGCACCCACACTGACCAAATCTTTATTCTCTTGATAGTGAGCATAAAGCTGACGTAACATTTGCGCTTTTTGTAACCATTCTTTTGGTACTATTTGAGGCATTGCTCGGCTGATCGACGCTTCAATATCAATCGCAGGGTAATGGCCTTCGTCGGCTAACTTGCGCGATAATACAATATGACCATCTAAAATCGCACGACTGGCATCAGCTACCGGGTCTTGCAAATCATCACCTTCACTTAACACGGTATAAAACGCTGTAATTGAACCGCCCCCTGCTTCACCGTTACCGGCACGCTCTACCAATTTAGGAATCTTAGTAAAAACCGATGGCGGATAACCTTTCGTTGCTGGTGGCTCACCTACCGCAAGGGCAATTTCTCGCTGTGCTTGAGCATAACGGGTTAATGAATCCATCAGCATTAAAACGTTTTTGCCTTGCTTACGATAATACTCTGCAACTGCGGTGCAATACATAGCAGCGCGTAAACGCATTAAAGGTGAATCATCTGCCGGTGAAGCCACTACAACAGAGCGCTTCATACCTTCTTCACCTAAAATCTCATCAATAAATTCTTTAACTTCGCGGCCACGCTCACCAATCAAGCCGACAACGGTTATGTCAGCTTCGGTAAAACGCGTCATCATACCCAGCAGCATACTTTTACCCACACCACTACCGGCAAATAAACCCAACCGCTGACCCCGGCCAACGGTTAACAAGGCATTCACAGAACGCAAACCCACATCCAAAGTGGTGCGAATAGGATCACGATGCAGTGGATTAATCGTTTCACCTTGCAGCGAACCTTCTTCTGCATTAAGTGGCCCCTTGCCATCTAAAGGGCGGCCAATACCGTCAACCACTCGACCTAACAATTCAAAGCCCACAGGAACACCGGCAGAGCCACTTAAAGGGCTTACCTTGGCCCCAGATTGTAGGCCATCGACCTGCTCAATCGGCATTAAAAAAACACGACTGCCATCAAAGCCAACCACTTCAGCTTCGATATTGCTATCACCGCGGCGCTCTACCATGCAACGATCGCCAACTTTAACCACCAAACCTTCAGCTTCTAGGGTCAAGCCCACCATACGAATCAGTGTACCACTGGCTTTTTTTTGCAATGCTAATCGATCAAAATTAATGGCTTTTAGTTGATCGCTGATGCTCATAATACGTCTTCTTGATCGGTTTCAGGATCATTACTTAACTCTTGTTCTGGTTCTGGTTCTGGTTCTGGTTCTGGTTCTGCTTCAAGCTGTGATTCTTTTTCTTCGGAAACTTCTTCTGCTTCTTCTGCTTCTTCTGCTTCTTCTGCTTCTTCTGCTTCTTCTGCTTCAATATATTCAGAACTTACATCGAGTTTTTCACACTCTTGCTCAATCACTTCAAAGATTTTATCCATACGTTCTTTATGACTAAACTCGAGCAAAGACTGCTTGGTCGTAATACGTGCGCTGCCGGTAGCTAAGGATTCATCCTCAGCAAAATTTATCTCGCGGCTTGCGGTTACTAAACCACGATTCAAATACATCGCATCCAGCGGACTAATATATATTTTTATGTTGTCAGCACCGGCAGGAAGCTCATCTAGCGCACGTATAACTTTTTGCGTAATTTGATCATCACCCTGCTCTAGTTCGCGCTCTAAAATAGACGCACAAGCAGATTGAATTAATTGACTTAAAACTTGTGGAATCGCCGAGTCTTTTTCAACTAAACTCTGCTCTAATTGCTTACTAAGATTGGCAAGCTGAACAGCAGCATCGGCAATTTCTTGCTTACCAGATGCTAAACCTTCTTCTTCGCCGGCCTTAAAACCAATCCCACGTCCTTCCTCTTTACCTAACTCTAATCCTTCTTTTTTGCCTGCTTCAAGACCGCTAGCCCTACCTTCGGCCTCGCCTTTGTCGCGACCTTCATTGAGCCCTTGTAAAAAACCTTCTTCGTAAGCCTCGCTGCGAATTTTTTCTATGTCTTCTACGGTTAACGGCGTAACGACTTCGACATCTTCATGTTGGTTTTGCGCTTCGTGAGCTGATTTTGATTTTTTAGGCCCACCCTTCCAAAACGGCAAATCCCAAGGCTTGATATCAATATCTTCACTGCTTGCCTGAAACTCGTCATCATCGGCGTCGCTTAACTTTTTATCATCGTGATTCGTCATGATTGTCTAAATGGCTTACACCATTTCCTCGCCACCACCACCAAGCACAATTTCACCTGCGTCGGCCAAACCACGCGCAATAGTAAGAATTTCTTTCTGCGCTGCTTCTACTTCACTCACCTTCATTGGGCCTTTCGCTTCTAAATCGTCACGCAATAGCTCGGCAGCGCGTTTCGACATATTCTTAAAGATTTTTTCTTTAACTGCATTATCAGCACCTTTTAAAGCAACAATCAGCAAATCGGTCGATACTTCACGTAACAAGGTTTGCATGCCACGATCATCAACATCCACCAAGTTATCGAATACAAACATCAGATCTTGAATTTGGGTTCCCATGTCATCGTCATTTTCTTTAATTTGCTCTAGCAGATCGTTGGCAATCGTACTATCTACCAAGTTAACAATACTCGCAGCGACTTTTACGCCACCCATTGTTTGAGTTTGAGTACCGGCTTTGCCAGAGAACTGACGCTCCAAAATATCATTAAGTTCTTGTAATGCAGCAGGCTGAACCGCTTCTAAAGAGGCTACTCGCATAATAATATCTAAACGTACTTTATCATCAAAGTTGGATAAAATTTCGGCCGACTGATCAGCGTCTAAATAAGAGATAACAATCGCTTGGATCTGAGGGTGCTCGTGGCGAATCAAGTCAGCCACTTGGCGCGACTCCATCCATTTTAAAGAATCCAAACCCGTAGTACTGCCACCCAATAAAATTCGGTCGATCAAAGCACCGGCTTTATCATCGCCCAACGCCTGCTGCAGCATATTACGAATGTAGTCGTCCGAGCCTAAACCCATACCGGTTTGACCACTGACTTCTTGGAGAAACTCAAGTACCACGCCTTCTACTTGCTCTTGCCGAACGCCGTGTAAGGTAGCCATTGAGGTACCCACACGCTGCACTTCTTTTGGCCCCATGTGTTTTAGCACTTCAGCCGCATCTTTTTCACCAAGGCTCATTAATAAAATAGCCGCGCGCTCAACCTTTGTTAGTTTACCCAATAATTCTTGCTGACTAGCCCCGGCGGGCGCGTTATTTTCAGGCATTTTAATCTCGTTTTATTGTCAATTAGGATAATGAGCATTAAGCATTATCACTATTTATCCACTCAATCATGACTTGTGCAACCCGCGCGGGGTCTTCTGCAATCAATCCCTTTAATGAATCCAGTTGCCGCTCAAAGCTTTCTGAAGCACCAGGAAGTAAAAAGTCATCAGCACCCGACAGAGTCACCCTGTCTTCATCAAACTGATCTTCCATATCCGCCAGTTCGTCACTATTACTGTCATCATTACTGCGACCCTTGGTTGCAATACTATGAATAGTAGGCCTAATCACGCCAAATATCAGCACTAATAAAAATAAACCGGCTAATACTTGCTTCAGTATTTCCCAGAACCATGGCTGCGACCAAAAATCGGGGCTGCCTAGCTCGACCTCACCTTTACCCATGAAAGGTGAATTAATCACATTAACACTATCGCCTCGAGCCGCACTGAAACCTACCGTGTCTTTTACCAAGATTTCTAATCGCGCCATTTCATTTTCAGACCAAGGCGTAAATTCTACTTCTCCGGTCTCAGGATTAATTGACTGCTTATCATTAATGACCACGGCAACGGTTAAGCGATTAATTCGACCCACCTGCTGCTGTTTATAACTTAATGTGCGATCAACTTCGTAATTGCGCGTCGTTTCGCTGCGTCTATCCATGGGAGGAATAGGCAAACCCGTGGCTGGATCAATTTGTTCTGGAGCTTCAGCTTCACCTGGAGGCTGGTTAGATAATGCTCCTGGTATCCCCCCTACATCAGGGCCTGCACCTTTTTGCTCATTTATGAGTTGTTCACTGCGAACAGCAATAAGATCTGGGTTAAAGGTTTCTTCAGACTGCTCAACAACCGTAAAGTCGATATCAGCAGAAACTTCAGCCTTATAATTTTCCATCCCCAATACCGGCTTTAAAATACTGTTCACACGAGAAGATATAGAATTTTCCACACGCTCAGTATATTGCAACTGCTTAGTTGCCAAAAATTCTTGCGTATTGTGTTCAATCTTAGATAACAAATTACCTTTTTGATCCACTACCGAAACCGAACCTTTATCCATCTCGCTGATCGACGACGAAACAAGATTCACAATGGCTTCAACTTGATCTTTATGTAACGAAGAACCTGCATATAGCTCTAAAAATACCGACGCTCTTGGCTTACGATGATCGCGAACAAATACCGACTGTTTTGGAATAGCTAAATGAACCCGAGCATTACGAATTGCCTGCACGCTAGCAATAGTTCGTGCTAACTCACCCTCCAAGCCACGACGATAACGGGCAGTTTCAATAAAATGACTGGTACCTAAATTTGAATCATTATCCAACAGCTCAAGGCCAACAGTTTTATCATCAATCAAACTCGCCGCCGCTAATTTAAGACGTGCGTCATGCAACTCGTCAGCTCTAACCATTAATATCTGTGACGACGGATCAATTTGAAATTCAAACCCTTCACGCTGCAATACTTCTAAGATCTGCTGTGCATTATAATCTTGTAGGCGATTAATTAAGGGCTTGTAACTGGGCTCTTTAGACCAAATAAAAATGGCAACTGTTAACGCCACAGCCAAAGCAATACCACCCAACATAACGGCCTGACGTACAACCGAAAGTTTATTAAAACCAGCCACTACGGGGTGCATATTTTGCGCTGTATTATCAGCAGCATCACTAGTGGTTAGATCAGAACCCGTATCAGCGCCACTTGCTTGATTAGGATTGGCAATTGCGTTTTCCATTTAACTAAGCTCCACTATACCGGCATGTTCATAATGTCTTTGTACGCTTCTAATAACTTATTACGTACTTGCGACATTGCTTGAAAAGACACACTGGATTTTTGCATGGCCACCATTACTTCTGGCAAATCAATATTAGGATCGCCTTGGGTATAACGTGTCGACAAACTACCTGCGTGTTTTTGTGTTGCGTTCACATGGTTAATCGCATTACCCATCATTTCGCCAATGTTAGGAATTGATGAAGAAGGTGTTAAATCCATTTGATTGCCCGGGCGAGTATCCAAAGCCGAACTGCGATTAATAAAATCTTGCTGAGTCATTTCATTACGAAATGCATCATTACGAACGTGTGATGGGCTAGCGGTAGCAGATGGTTCAAACTGGCTACGTTGCTGCTGCAGCTGTGCCGCAAAACTATTTTGCGGCGCACCTACCGAGGTATTTCCAGCATTAATAGCTGGATTATTCATTCCAATGGAGGATGCTGGATCAGCAGCTTGCATCTGCTGACGTACTTGACGCATCTGTAATAAAACAGAGTTGATATCCGCACGGTTAACCATAACCTTCACCTTGACCCTTTAAATCGTGAACTTGACACTTTATTCAACGTCCACTTATATTTTTTTGGCGCTTTCGCCTTCTTTACTTCCTTTTTGCAACTTGTGGGCCAATTACTAAATATTTAAAAATAATTTAGTAATTTCTAAAAACTCAATCAACAACAAAACAATGATCAGCCAACTCTATATAACGGCTATAAGAGTTACAGCCATAAGAGCTGGCACTGCACTAGGCTAGCTGGGCGTCTATATCGACACCTTCTTCGCGTAATTTAGCAAGTTTATAGCGCAAAGTACGTGGACTTATCCCCAAACGCTCTGCCGCTTCTTTGCGACTCGGCTCTTCATTAAGTGCTTGTACAATCAACTCGATTTCGCGCTGCTTTAAATCACTACCGAGAGCATTTTCTGACGGAATATCGACACTTGGCATTTCTACCAACTGCTGAACTTCAAAATGACGGTTTTTGGGCACTGGCGTTAATACCAAATCATCCACCGTCACCTCATTACCTTGTTGCAAAATAAGTGCACGCTGAACCGTATTATCTAACTCACGAACATTACCGGGCCAAGGATGCGCTAGCAGTTTCTTGCGCGCCTCGACATTTAGCTTAGGCACCGGTTTTTTCATTTTGCTGGCATGTTTATTTAGCAATAGCTGAGTTAACGGCTCGATATCGGCAACACGTTCACGCAATGGCATCCAGTTCAGAGGAAAAACACTCAATCGATAATACAAATCTTCCCTAAAATTACCTTCTGCCACATACTCGGCTAATTCACGGTTAGTCGTAGCGATGATTCTCACATCTAAATCGATCACCTTTTTACCACCCAAGCGCTCAACCTGCTGCTCTTGCAGCACCCGTAATAACTTCGCCTGCAACGAAATATCCATTTCGGTAATTTCATCCAACAACAAAGTTCCGCCATTGGCTTGCTCAAACTTACCCGGGGTTGCGGCATAAGCGCCGGTAAATGCGCCTTTTTCGTAACCAAACAACATCGCTTCTAGCATGTTTTCTGGGATAGCCGCACAGTTAATCGCAATAAAGGGCTGCCCTGCTCGTTGTGAATTTTGGTGTAAATAACGCGCTAACACCTCTTTACCCGTTCCACTTTCCCCCGAAATCAACACCGTAGAGTCGGTTGCAGCTACTTTTTTAGCGACCTGAAACAAACGCTTACTTTCGTCTGATTCAGCAATAGGTGCATCATCAACAACAGAGTTAGTATTGGGTTGATACTTATTTAAGACCGTTAATAACTCTTGAACCTCAAACGGCTTCATCAAGTAATCGTTAGCGCCTAACTGCATCGCTTTTACCGCTTGACCCACATCACCGTAAGCCGTCATTAGCACGATAGGCAACCAGGGCTGATGCTTTTTCACATAAGCCAGTAACTGTAAACCGTCCATTTCTGGCATGTTAATGTCGGTTAAAACAATATCCAAAGCTGATTGAGTAATCACCTTTACAGCGTCTGCGCCATTGGCGCACTCTTGCACCTGATGGCCTTTTAACATCAAAGAATCAACAATGGCTTCTCTTAAATTCGGATCGTCTTCAACAACTAAAATCTTCATTATATTCTACGCCTCTCTTAATGGCTTTTGGCTGCATTAGCCGTTTGGCTATCAGGATGATTCACAGGTTGAGCTGGCAGTTTTACCGTGGCGACGGCACCGCATTCAATCCCAGAGGAAATACTAAACTCACCGTAATGAGCACGAGCAATGGCCTGCACAACTGCAAGCCCTAAGCCGGTACCATTACTTTTGGTGGTAAAAAATGGCTGCAAAATTTGCTCATGCATAGCACTGCCAAACCCTGGGCCGTTGTCTTCAATTTCAATACTGACTTGATACTGAGCACTTACATTAACTCGAACATTCAGCTTGGCACCTTGGCCGCAAGCTTCTAACGCGTTATTCACCAAGTTCATTAGGGCACCAATTAAAGCATCACGATTACAATGCAGATGCACATCCGCATGATTCACCACAAACTCACAACTGGCATTATTTTGCTGTAATGGAATTTCTAGCGCTTCTTGCCAATCGTGCAACAACTGCGACAGTGTCATATCGTCATTTAACGGTGCTTCACCGCGGGCAAAAATCAACATGTCACGAATTTGATGCTCCAAGTGATGTAAACGCTGCATCATTTTATTGGCAAATTTTTCTCGCTGTGCGGGCTCTAAAGATTTGTCTTGCAGGTGCTCGCCATAAATCATGGCAGCACTAAGAGGTGTGCGAATCTGATGTGCTAAAGACGCCACCATATTACCCATGGACGATAAACGCTGGTGCTGACTTAAACTAGCTTGCAACTTACGCGTTTCGGTTTGATCGGTAATTAAAATAATCTGGCCAGGCTCCGTGCCCAGTGAAGCGGTTTGCAAACTCACACGACGACCATCAGCCAATGATATTTCATGACCATCATCAGGTTTGGGGCTAAAGCTGGTCTTAATGACTTCGCGCCACAATTTGCCTAATAAGAAATCGCTGTTAGTTTCTTCTGGCACCAGCAACGCCATTGCTGCAGGATTGCATTCGCGCACACGCCCTTTGCCGTCGAGCAACAACACACCACCTGGCAACATTCTTAATAAACTTTCTAAGCGATCAGCTATTCGCTCTTTCTCGGCCAGCTCTTGCATACGCTGATACGATACTTCAGCTAGCTCACCACTTAATTCTTCAACTTTAGTTTCTAAAAACTCATAGTTTTTAGAAAGCTGCGCCGACATAGAATTAAACAGCGTAAACGCATTCTTAAGCTCTTCTTTATTAAGCTGCCCTCGATTGAGCGGGCTTTCTTGCATTGAGTTCAATAAAGCGACATTAGACATAAGCTCTCCTGCTGGTGTCGAATAACCGACATCAAAATAGTATTACAGGGTATTCAGCAATTAGCGTGCCGCTTTTATGTCGTACTTTATTAAATAAAGCGTCAGAAAATATATTAAATAAATAAAAGCACTAAAAAAGCCCACAAGAATAAATCTTGCAGGCTTATCAATAGTGCTTAAAAGGCTTAAAAAACCTTAACGCTTAGGCCGAGTCTTTATCTTTACGAGTAATATCGTACTTACGCATTTTCTCAACCAATGTGGTACGACGAATTTTCAACTTATCTGCAGCGCGAGCCACAATACCCGTTGAATCGTCCAATGCTTGTTGAATTAAGGACTTCTCTAAATCGTTTAAATACTCTTTAAGATCTAAACCATTCACAGGTAATAATGCGGGTGAATCAATACCCACTAAACCAGAATCAACTTGAGTGACATCCGCCAACACCGGAGGCTGCATTTCACCATTCTCGTCTGTTTCTTCAACGTGCCTAAACTTTTTAGGTAGTTCACTGACCCCAACCACGCCATAAGGATGCAAAATAGCCAAACGCTCTACCAAATTGGCTAATTCACGAACGTTGCCATGCCACTCATGACGACACAAAGACATAATCGCAGCAGAATTAAAGCGAATAGAACCGCGCTTTTCATACTCCATACGAGAGATGAGTTCGTTTAATAATAAAGGTAAGTCTTCTACGCGATCGCGCAAGGCCGGCATTTCAATCGGAAAAACATTCAAACGGTAATATAAGTCTTCGCGGAACGTTTCCTCTTCAATCATCGTCTCTAAATCTTTGTGGGTAGCCGCAATAACACGCACGTTGGTTTTCATGGTTTTCATGCCACCCACTCGTTCGTAGGTGTGCTCTTGTAAAACACGCAAGATTTTAACCTGCATATTCAGCGGCATATCGCCAATTTCGTCCAAAAACAACGTACCGCCTTCGGCCATTTCAAAGCGACCTTGGCGTGTCGTAATCGCGCCAGTAAACGCCCCTTTCTCGTGACCAAATAACTCGCTTTCTAATAACTCGGCAGGAATAGCGCCACAGTTAACCGGGACAAAAGGACCAGACTTACGAGTGGAATGATAGTGCAAGTTTCTTGCAACCACCTCTTTACCCGTACCTGATCCACCGGTAATCAATACACTTACATCTTTATCGGCAACCTGCATGATCAACTCACGCACGGTTTGAATCTGACGACTGGTGCCCACAAGACTGCGAAACAACTCAACTTCTCGGCGTTCACTGCGACTGCGGCTATGGGTAAACTGCTCACGGTAAACCTGACAACGATGCAGGCTGTCTAAAAGATTATTATAACTAGGTGGCATCTTAATGTTAGCTAATACGGCACGGCGCAGGTTTTCTGAAACATCGTCAAGAGAAGCATCACCTAAATGCAAAATAGGAACGCCATTATCCCAAGTGATAATATCTTCAATCACTTTAGCGATGTTAAGATCACCACAATCTCCTAATAAAACCGCTAAAAAGCCATCGCTCTCGGTTCCTTCTGCCTCTACCTGCTTACGCCATTCACTTGCGCTTACGGTAATGGCTTCTTCCCCTAAGAAATCAAGAATGATTTTTAGATCGTGGCTCTGTTGATCATCATTACTGATCAATAAGACCTTAATTTCTCTCCACATGGGATACGCCTTAATTATGTATTCTGTTAACCGGCAAGATCGCCAGCAATGCCATCATTTTGACTTTAATAGTGTTAGTAAAGTGCTTATTAATCGACAAGTCAATCTTCTGACAGTTAAAGATTAGTATTTATTATATTCGTTTTGCTAACGAGATTTTTATAGTGGATTGTATCCCGAAAAGACAGGCCACTTTAAGCTCTATTTAGAGCTTAAAGTGAAAAAGGCAGAAAAAACTCAATATCCATCAACTTAATAGTTATTTATTAGATCAAAATCACTAAGCTGAATAAGAAGCCAAAGCAGATTCACTCTCAGGCACACGCTCACCGGGCTTTTTTCCGCTATTAACCAAATACTCCTCGCGAATACCATCCCAGCCAGATTTAATTTCTAGCATCAAAGACATCACTTCGTCGATCATACCCGTGTCGTTAGCACTAGAAGCCGCTAACAAACGACGATTCATGTAATCATAAAGGCGATCTAAATTATCAGAAAGCTCGCCACCTTGATTTTTATCGAGACTCGATTGCAATGTTGCAATAATTTCCATGACACGGCCAAGTAACTTAGCTTTACCTTCATAATCTTTTTCGGCAATCATATTTTTAGCTTGCGACATGCGAATGAGTGCACCTTCCATCAACATTTGAATTAGACGATGAGGATCTGCCCCTTCAACTTCGGATGTCATACCTACTTGGCGATATTGACTCGCGCCTTTGTTATACATAACCCTGCCTCTTTCTTATTAATGACTCGATCTATTAAACGTTTCGGCCAATAATCCATAACCTTTAATACTTTATCAGCACTTTCTTTTCTTTTTCAAAACAGATTGCTAGCAATAATTGATGACGATGGTTAATAGCAGTGATTAATAACGGCTATCAACTGCCGTTCGAGAGCGGCAAACCTGGCTAAAAATCAACCTGTCCATTGCCACCGACGCCAGAAAAACACTCAAGCCATTGAAATATATAGATTTATTTTTTTGGCACTGCATTTGCAAAGGAACCATCAGACAAGCAACTAAAGATAACGTTGGTGCAAACCATGACACTTTTACAGACTAATAATAAATTAGATACCCAATCCACTGATTGGAAATCTTATAGCCTCTTGATAGAAGAAGCCCAGCAATGCTTTGCTGAAGCGCAATTGCCCAACGCTGATCAACACATTTTGCAACAAGCCAAAGAAAAGGCCACTCTTGCCAATAAACTCAATCCCACGGGTGTCAAAGGATTAAATTTACTCGCGCGTATCGAACTGTTTCGTGGCAATCTGACACAAGCTCAACTAATCATACAGCGAGCACTAAGTCACAAACCTGAAAGCTCAACTGCGCTTTATAGCGCAGGGCACATTGCTTTAGCACAAGGTGACTTATCAGCAGCAGAAAAACATTTTAGCGCCTCACTTAAAATATCAAAAGTCGCTACTCGTGCCGCCTCTTCTTTGGCGTATACCTTTTTAGAACAAGGGAAATACGTAGAAGCATTTCAGTTGTATCAAGAACTGATTAAGACACAAGCTAACGACGCCCACATCAAAAATAAACTGTTTGAATCGGCGTCTTATATTAATGCCGACTTTTATTCAAAAGAACTCGAGACCCACGTACTGCGCTACCTCGATTTCAGCGATGTAGACCACTCGTTATTACGTAATTTAGTTACCACTCTTTTACATCACAAACTGCAAATGACCCAAGCCAGCACTCCCCTGGAATTTGACCAAATTGCCAACGACCCACTGCTATTAAAAAGTTTAAATAAATTTTATTTTTGCGATGCTTTGCTAGAACGTCTGTTTATCAGTTTACGCCAAACATTATTAGTCAATACCATGCAAGACATGACGATACCCAGTAATCATCTAGAACTGGCAAAAAGTCTGGCAGTACAAGCACAGCTAAATGAATACGTATGGCCGGTTACTCAAGACGAACATAACATTATTGGTGGACTAGAAACGCTTTTAAAACAAGTTACCGAGCAAACTCAATGGCAACTTGCCGACATTGCACCTGCAGTGTTGATGCTAACCCAGTACAAAGATTTAGCGGCCAGCGATGTCGCAGAAATTTTTAACGACCCGCACACAATGTCGTTAAAAGTTATTAACAGTAATCCACACACACAGTACTTAGCCGATATTGTTGAATACTCGATCCATACTCGAAATGATGAAATACGCAGCGCTCAAAAAATTGCTTATTGGTCACCACACAAATCAACATTAAACGTTGCGCCTCAAACAACGAATACAGTCTCTCAACGCGTACAAGCGCAGTACGAAGAAAACCCATACCCTCGCTGGAAAGACATAGGGTTCAATACCGCAAGTAGTTACCAGCAGGCTTTGATTAAAAATTTCCCACAACTTAATTTAACTAACTGGCAAGGTAAAAAGAAACTCAACGTATTAGTTGCTGGTTGCGGCACTGGCCGCCAAGCAATTCGCTTAGCCAGTTATTTTAACGACCTAAATGTCATGGCGATTGATTTAAGTGGACGCTCTCTAGCTTACGCACAACAACAAGCCAAAAAATACAAGGTAGAAAACATTCAGTTTATTCAGGCAGATATTTTAGAGTTTGCAGATTTCCCTGCACTCTTTGATGTTATTGAATGCTCAGGGGTTTTGCACCACATGGAAAATCCAGAGCAAGGACTGCAAAGCCTATCGGCGCTGTTATCTCCCACGGGTGTGATGAAAATAGCTTTATACAGTGAAGCCGCTCGCAAGCAAGTGATTGCTTTTAGACAGTTGGTTGCCAACAACAAAAAACAAACTGGCGACAACTTGGATCAGCGATTATTACGCCAAGCTCTACTAATGAAACAAATACCTGGAGAGTGGCAAGATATTACTAACTCAGCAGACTTTTACAGTATGAGCAACTGCCGCGATTTATTATTCCACGAACAAGAGCATCAATTTACGCCCAATAAAATTGCCGATTTATTATCTAATAATCAGCTCGATTTTATTGGCATGCTGCCTACCGCCAGAGCCCAACTTGCCTTTGAAAACGCCATAGGGCCAGTTAGTAAAAACAACACTTTAGAAAATTGGCAACAAGTTGAACAAGACAATGTCGATATTTTTGCGGGCATGTATCAATTTTATTGCCGCAAAAAGTCGAATATTAAAATCCTATGATATTTTAAAACGATCTATTGTCGGTTGCAGGTTAAGCCAGACAATGAATATAAAAAAGAGATTTGTGTCGCGATTGTTGGCCTGAAGGCCAACCTACTTTTTTATCACGTTTAAATTGTGGTTAGAAGTAGGTCGGGGTTCAGCCCGACAAAGAATATAAAAAAGAGATTGGCGTCGCGGTTGTTGGCCTGAAGGCCAACCTACAAAAAAGCCGTTACTTCTTAGAATTACTCATCGCTTCAAACTGCTGAGTAATAAAATCGCCGGTTGAGTTTAACTTCGACACAATCGCATCATTGTATAAAAACTGGCTTTTTAAGCGTGCTTCTTGCGCTGACATTCTTGTTTCAAGGCGCTCGCGTTTCTCTGCTAATTGCAGCTTATCGTTATCAAGTGCATTCAACTTATTTGTTAATAAGCCATCTGAATTATCTAAAATCGATAACAAGCTGGCGTTTAACTGATCGGCAAAACCAGAAATATAAGTAACCGTGCCACGATCTCCTAGCGCTCCACCAGTGATTTTCATTCGAATACCACTCGATGGGTCAATATTCCCGACCTGCGCCTTACCCGTTTCACCATCGGCTTTGCCATTCACAAAACCAAAGATAGCCGAAGTTGGCCCTGGCACATCGACCATTTCTACCGACGATTCAGCACCGGTAGAGGCAGAAATAATGCCAAATTTTTGATACGAAAAAGACGAAGGGTCGTTGTTATATTCTACTTTTACCGAAATCTTATCGGCTTTAAACGTAGGGTCGTCATTAATTGCCGACTGCAATGCCGCTGCCAAGCCTTCACCGGTATTATACGGCGCAGGTTGCGCCAAGCTAATCTCGCGCTCAACCCCATCGACTTTGATCGTGAAAGTGTTATTCGTGGCATCAAGATTCACTCCCGCAGAAAAATCTGCAGCAGGATTGGCAATATAAAAGCCATTACTGGCTTTTGTATTACCATCGGTTGCCGATAAAAACTGACCATTACCTTTTGCCACAATGCCGTTTATTTTGCCTTCAACATTCTGCCCTTGAGCTACCTTAGGGGAATAAGTCGCTGCATCTTGTAAGCCCAATACAGAAATTGCCGCAGGATCTAAATCGCTAAACGAGACTTGAGTTGCGTTACCACCAATATTAATCTGTAACGCACCAATATCTTTTGCAGGGTCGTAAACATAATTAACGTCGGCCTCTAAGTCATAGCCATAACGGCGCGAGCTATCAAAACCAAAGGTATCGTAACCACTGTTACCAACACCATTGGTTAAACCTAACGTTGCTTGAGCATTCGCATCTGCATTTTTGATTTCAATGCTAGCACCGGCACCGTAAGTAGCCGCTGTACGAACGCCATTTTTCGCAGACGTTTCAAAAAATAAATTGCCACTGCTGTCTAACTTTGCCTTCACATCACCCGCAACAAACTGACCGCTGGCCTGTAAACCTGCATCAAGTGCACGCTGAATAACCACCAAACTGGAATCAGCATCATTAGTACCTGCCGCACCGTTACCATTAACATTAACAGCGATATCCACACCATCAACCGCCAAGGTAAACCCTGCGTTATCACCAGCACCACTGAAATCAATGCCCGTAGTAATAGCGGTTGATGCACCACTGGTATCACTGCGAGCACCGCGGCCATCAGAAGTTACAGCTAAATATTCGCCATTACCGGTGGCTACAGAGGCCAATTTTAAACCAGAACCATCTAAGCTGGCGGTCACTACACCGGCACCAAAAGCTGTATCCAAAGCCGCTTGCACAGAATCAATATTGCTGCCCGTATTGGCGTTAACCACAACCTCGCGTTCAACACCCGAAACATTCAAAGTAAAGCCAGCATTGGCACTACTAAAATCAATAGCTGCACTAACGTCACGGCTAGAAACATTACTTTCACCGCCTTTAGTTAAACCGGCAAATGCCGGATCAGCGGCTAACGCAGTATCCATAGCCGTTGCCACCGCCGCTGCTAAATCGGCCCCCGTTGTATAAGTACCCGCTGGCACACTGACTTTAGCAGTCGTACCAATGCCATCTACCGACATATTAAATTCTGTGGCAGCCCCTAAGGTTAACCCAGCATCAGTACCATTTGTTTGCACGCCCTGAGTTGCGCTTAAACCTAATGCAATGTCGCTATTAGTAGAGCCGACACTGGTTATTTCAATTTGCTGGCCCGTGCCCAAAGCCGCAGTCGAAAAGGTCAAAAATCCATTGTCGTCAAAATCGGCCAGCACCGCACCATTTAAACTGGTAGCATCAATCGCTGTTTGTATTGCCTGTAAGGTATCTTGGCGATTACCAATAACACTGTCGCCGTTTAAATCATTACCCGCTGCATTTGCAGCAACCGTTACCGCGACTGGCCCACCGCCAATATCCAAAGAAAAGGTGGCATTATTAGCGGAAAAATCGACCCCCGCAGATTGATCAAGCGAACGACTACCAGGCTGAGTGGTCGATCCTTTACCCGAAAATGTTTGTGAGCCTAAGGTTGTCAGAGATACCCCTTCGTACAAACCTTTACCCGTAATATTAAAACCCAAAGTATTAGCGCTATTAGAATCAGTACTGGTAAATGATATTTTAGAATCTGCGCCATACTTGTTAGAGGTAATTGAAAAATTATTGTCTGTGGCGCTATAAGCAACAGTCACTCCGTAAGCAAATTTTTGATAAGTTTCATTACTGTTAATTTGAAAAGCAATTTGCTTGGCTAACGCTTCACCGCTGTCGTAGCTGCCGGATGTTAGTGTAATTTGTTCGTTTTTACCGTTCAGGTTTAAGGTAAAATCATTATTACTGTCGTCAACCACTACCGGGCTAGAAAAATCCAACCCAGCAACTCGGCCACCACTATAAACTGCCTGAGTCGCCAGCTGCGTCACTTCTATGCCATAAGTACCTGGCTGAGTATTAATTGAATCGTTAACATAGCGAATCTGTGCATCCCCTGCAGTACCGCTTTTCGCCAGAATACTGATGATAGAATCACGATCTTCACGCATGGCCTTAGAAAACGTCGCTGGGTCAAATTCCAATAAAAAATCGTTATTTCTATCGGTATTCACCCCAAGCTCAGTCAATGAACGATATTTTGTACCGGTTAAACCTTCAATCGGCTGACTGATTAACGCTCGCACCTGCGACTGCAGGCCTCGGATAGTTGAATCACCCAGTAATAGTCCACCTTGTTCTGTTTCTGAGTTAAACGAGGTCAGATCATCTGAGAATTTTTTAAAATCGTTGTAGGCATTAACAAAATCTTGAATTTTTTCTTGAATACCTGCGGTATCCGGCGCAACTACGATAGAGATAGGCTTACCGACATCGGCAGACAACAAATTAAGCGTTACACCAGGTACCACTTCCTCAATAGTATTAGACTCTCGTGTAATAGTAAGGCCATTAGCTCTTAATAACGCATCTTCAGCCCTAGAAGTTTCAGACATAGTGCCTACCCCTTGCTGAACTTCGTTGTAGGCCAACGACGACAAGCCAGTCGTTGCCACACCACCCAGCTCGTCTCGTGTCATAATACGCATGCCACTATTTTCGCCAGTATCTTCTGCGGTGACCACTAAACGATAGCCTGAACCGTCGTTAATAATCGACGCCCTAGCGCCGATGTCGGCATTATTTATCGCCTCACGAATACCACTTAAAGTTTTATTAGAATCATCAATGGTAATGGGTGAGCCACCCTTAGTAGGGTCAATCTCTTGGCTAAGAAAATCACCCGCGCCGTCGTAAGTAATTTTACCAAAGGTAATTTGAATCTCACCTGCGCCAATAATTTCATCAATACTGCTGTAAGCATCGGTTACCACACTGTGTGCTTTTGCAGTGTTTAATACTTCAATACTATAAGTGCCAGGCTCGGCAAAAATAGACGCTTCAGTGGTTAAAATAGATTCATCAGAAGAAGACGCTGTGGTAGAGCCCGCCGTAGAAGGTAGAGACAACGCACTGGTGGCTACTTGTAAAGTAGATGCTAACGATTTGATTTCACCATAGGCTGTGATGCGCGCATCAAGAATTTGCTCGTCGCGATCAAAACGTTTATCGGAGAGTTCACGCTCTGCACCGATAATTTTTTCAACTAGATCGTTAGTTAAAACACCCGATCCTAATCCTAATGATTCAATAGCAGCCATGGGCCTATCTCCAATCTCTTATAAACCGAAAGCGCTCAGCGTAAACGCGAAAACCCCAGTACTAACGTTATCGGCCAGTCTGGGGTTATTTTTAGCAGTGTTTTTAAAAGTATGTCAAAAAATCTGAATAAAAGACCTTAATGTCACACTTGGGCGCTAAACAATAATGATGGTTCATCATCATTCAAGTTTTGCGCCAACTCAAGAGCCAATTCGTTTGGGATTTGACGAATTAATTCTGAAGATTGTTTATCAAACACTTTAATTACTGTTTTACCGCTATCTTCGTCCATTTGAAAATCAAGAGTACGTTCGGTCGATTGAACAAATTCATTGAGTTTTGATACGGCATTTTTAACTTGTTCATTGCTTATTTCACCTACAGGCTTATTAAGCGGCAAGTTATTGCCATCACTCAAGGTACTGCCATCAACTTTATTACTATCAATTTTACCTACTGCGTTGGCAGTAGCAGAAGATGAAAGCGGCTTAGCATTTTGCTGAAACAGCGAAATGCGATCACTCATACTAGCTTTCACATCATTCATACATCACCTCAATGACCAAGATTCTTTTCCTATCTCTTACTTTGTAAGAGAAAACCCCCTACCCCAAAGAGGTAGAGAGTATTGATAAGTCTTAAGACTTACCCTAGTAGAGAAAGAACCTGCTGGCCTGATGCGTTAGCCTGGGCTAGTACCGAAATACCGGCCTGCTGTAGCACGTTAGTACGCTGCAATTCTGCAGTTTCTGCGGCGAAGTCGGCATCTTGAATTCGAGAGTTAGCTGAGTTCAAGTTTTCAGATGTTACCTGCAAGTTACTAACAGTTGATTCCATACGGTTTTGAACAGCACCTAAGTCAGCTCGCTGGCTTGATACTTGTGCAATAGCGTTATCGACTGCTACTAGTGCAGCTTGAGCGCCTTCGAAGGTTGATACGTCGATGTCAGACAATGCCTGGCCATCTTCACCGCCACCGAAAGTACCCGCTACAAAGCCTGAATCCGCTAAGCCTTTAGCACCATTTGTACCATAGCTCACTTCAAATGCTGAAGCCGACTCAAGCGTTACTGTCGAGTAGGTTGTTTTTGCACCACTGGCAAAGCTGAAAGCATCTTCAGTTGTTTCACCAACATCACGACCAACAGAATCGTTGCTTAAACCAAAGTTTGTAATAGACGTATTTAAATCAACATACGCTTCACTGGCGGTCGCTGAGTCGGCAAATAATGAAATGTTACGGCCATCAGCTGCAGTCAAGGTTAAAGACTGACCATTATCTTCTGCGGTAACCCCTGTTTGACCGGATACTTCGTTGATCGCAGTAATTGCATTAGCTTTGTTTTTTTCGTAATCACCTGTTTCAGTCAAGGTTACTGCAACATTATTAATCGTAAGCTCAAGTGTTTCACCCAAGTCTGTTGCAGCGCTGTAAGCATTACCTGCACCATCGACTAAGCCAGTTGAGCCTGAGTTAGTATTTTCACCGCCTACGACCTCAGTTGCATTTACGCTAGCCTTTACACCCGTTTGGTCTGATGACTTATTGATTGCAGCAGCTATGGATATACCAGACGCTGAAGCATCAGAGGAGGCTGCTGTTGTATCCGATGCAGTATCATCTAAAGTCGTTGAAGCAGCAATCGCAACACCACTAATTACTAAGTCGCCATCTTGCAATGCTTTATTTTCTGAAGCAATTTCATTGATTGCGGTTGCTACACCTTCAGAATCTAAAACTACTGTTCCAGAAAGAGAGTTTTCAATTCCTAACGTAGTCAGCGCTGTAGACAACTCATCAAGAGTAACACTTGCACCGGCACTTGCAGCAGCAGCACCCGTGGTACCAAAGGCAGCATCAAGATATGTATTGACTTCAGCATCAGTTGGGGCTGCAGGATCTAAGACTGTGAATGTAGTTTCCGATACCTCTTGTTTCGTCGAACTAGTAACGGCTGTTTGTGCAGAGTAAGTACCTGCCGCCAAACCAGAGTTTTCAATATTACCATTACCCGTGTCATTACCACCGCTAATATTAATATCCGTACCTGAGTTTACAGAAGTCAAGGTAAAACCAGCCTGCGCCTGGATTGCAGCTGTACCAGCCGTATTAGAATCTGACAAACCAAAAATAGTTAAATCATTAACATCATCAACACCGGAATCAGAGGTTAATGTTATGTTGCGGCCATCTGCTGCAGTTAAAACAACCCCGCCATCATCCCCACCATCAGATGCCATCACACCTGTTTGTTCTGCTTTAGCATTAATTGCCTGAACAACAGATCCTCGTGTTGCAGCCTTGTCTGCATCGGAAGCATTAGCAGTACTCTGTAAATTAATATTTACACCATTAAGAGTAATCGTTGCCGTGTCAGCAGTAATTGCTGCTTGCTCTGACATGTCAGCGCCAACAACAACGTTCTCATTCACTGTAGCTACAACTCCACTTTCCTCCGAAGAAGCATTGATAGCAGCCGCTTTTGCAATACCTGACTTTTCACTATCTGCAAACGATAAGTTGTCATCTCCTGAGATAGAAGCACGGATGTTTGCGCCGTTAATAACTAAGTCGCCATTTTCTAACTTGCTATCCGTACCTTGCGCAGATACGCCCGCTTGGCTAGAAGAGCCTAACTTGTCGGTGGTTAGCTCAGCGATCGATACATCGATGGTTTGACCAGCGTTTGCACCTACCTGGAAAGAAGCAGAGAACGAGCCGTCAAGCAACTTACGGCCGTTAAAGTCTGTTTCTTCAGAAGTACGTGTAATTTCAGCCACTAGCTGGGTAACTTCTGCTTGTAGTGCGTCGCGGTCAACATCAGAGTTGGTTGCGTTTGAAGACTGTACTGCTAGTTCACGAATACGCTGTAGGCTGTCGTTCATTGAACCCAACGCGCCTTCTGCGGTTTGTGCTAGTGCGATACCGTCACCTGCGTTACGCACTGCTACGTTCAGACCATTGATCTGTGAGGTGAAACGTGTGGAAATTGCCATACCTGCTGCATCATCTTTTGCGCTGTTAATGCGAAGACCTGATGATAAGCGCTCAAGCGCTTGCTGGTTAGCAGACTGAGATTTGTCCAAGTTGCGCTGTGCGTTCAACGAGGCCATGTTGGTATTAATAATTTGTGGCATTTTGTTAACCCTCTGTCTAGTTTTGAACGCCCAAGCTACTTAAGAGCTTTAGGTCAATTCTTGATATTCAATAAGGTTAACGACACGTTTTTGGATTACTTTAGTAATTATGTGAATTTATTTTTTAGGATTGCAAAAAAGCTTTAAAAACCCTTTAAGAAGAGGAGTTTGAGCAAAAGCATAGGGGTTGTTGGCCTAAAGGCCAACCTACTTTCTGTGCATTCGTTTAAATTGTGGTTAGAAGTAGGTCGGGCTTTAGCCCGACAATGAATGTAAAAAAGATATGTGGGTGGCGGTTGTTGGCCTAAAGGCCAACCTACTTTTATGGTGCTCGACAGAAGCCCCCTCTATAAAGGGGGGGCTTAAATTAAAGAAGATTAAAGTTTATTAAATAAGGACAAATTTTGAATTTTAGCGTAACTTTGCTGAGCAGTTTCTAGCAAAAACGATTGCAACGATAACCGACTCACAGCTTCGGCAAAATCAACGTCGCGCAGTTCCGACATCACACTTTTACTAACAATATCTATATCTGCGGCCTGGCCAGCGGTATTTTCAATAATGTTCAACCGTGAACCAAGTTCGCTTCGCACCAATGATATATTAGCTTCGGCAGTCGACAAGTTTTGCAGCGTGCTGTCGAGCAGGTTATTAAGAGTTTCAGCATCATCTGGATTATTTTCTAAGCTATCTAGGCCATCCATTAAACGGTAAATTGTGTCTGTAATGCTTTGCTTTTCGGTTGAGTCAATCAAAAACTCGTCACCCGATTTTACTTCTCCGGTTATTTTAACCGAGACACCCGCTACGTTAATGAAGTCTCCACTTTTATAGGGTGTATTGCCTGATGCGCCAACTATGCGCCCGTCTGAGGCTTGGCGCACAGTATAATTAGCGGCAGGCGGCGTGATAGCAGACTCTGGATTAAAAGTTACAATAAAATCTTCTGGATAAAACTCGGCATACGTTTCTTTGTCGACCACCAACCCAGAGCTAATAACGGCGTCGCCTTGATTTAACGGACTAGTTTGCGTACTAAACGTGTTATCTGCTGCTTTTATATCAACAAACAAACGCTTGCCATTGTCGCCGGTTGCCACGGTTGTTGAACTAGCAATCGCGATAAAACGTTGGCCTTCATCACCTTGATAATCATAACGGCCATTCGCATTTTGTTGAAACGGTTCTGTGCCACCTTTAAAACCACCAAACAGGTATTCACCAGCGGAGTCTTTTGAGTTCATTAGGTTAACGGTGGAGCCTAACAATTCTCTTAGCTCAAAGTTAATTGCTTGGCGATCTACCTTACTATAAGCACCATCACCCGCTTGAATGGTTAACTCTCTGATCCGTATTAAATTATCAGTAATGCCAGACAGCTGGGTTTCTTCTAGTTTGAGTCGGCCTTCAGCCCCTGTCATGTTTTTACTAAACTGATCTCGCAATGCCTGATCTTGCTGCAATTGCAATATCTTTGTAGCGGCGATGGGGTCGTCCGACGGCGTTAATACACGCAAACCGGTTGATACTTGCTGCTGAGTTTTACTCACTTCGCGCTGGTTGTTGAGGATTGAGTCCAGCCCTTTGTTATATGACTGCAAAGTAGATAATCGCATTACTGATTGCCTCCTATGGGCAGAGTTTTGTTAGGACTCATTTAAAAAGTGTTAATTAATGTTGTGAAGATATCGCGCGCTACTTGTATAACTTTTGCCGAAGCGTTGTAAGCAAGCTCATATCGAATTAGATTAGCTGCTTCTTCGTCCAGATTTACCCCGGATTTACTTTCCACTGCATCACTTGAGTTACGCAGCAATACTTCGCTGGATTCGCGGTTAGTTAATGCGCGGCTAGTGATGGAGCCAACTTCTTCTACCAACCCAGTGTAAGCATCACTAAAGCTAGCATTACCGTTAATAATGTCTTTGGTTTGCAAGTTACCCAGCGCTACGCCGTTTCGACTATCTGAAGTGCCGTCTTTGTTAAACTGCACCGTAAACTGGTCGCCTGCTTGCACAACCCCTTCTATGTCTAATTCAAAACCAAAATGAATCGGTTCGCCCACCGGCTGGGTGTCAAATAGGTTGTTGCCAGGAGGATCAATTTCTAAACTGTAGTTTTCGTCTAGAACAATTTTTATTTCACCGCCTATGGCGATTTTATTACTGCCATTAGGGCCGGTACCGGCAACAGGTAAGCGCGATTGAAAACTAATATTGCCGCGCTCGTCGATATCTACATCGATATTGCCGCTGTAGTTAATACCGCTAGTGGCTATTTCTGTTGCGATTTTGGTCGCTATTTCAGTTTTTACATCATTTGCGTTGGCATGATCACCGGTTAATGCAATGCTGAATTTACCTTGCCCTGGTACTTCTAAATCGTAGGTATAAGGGCCACCCTGACTAAAGTCATATCCTTCAAACTCAGAAAGATTATTCAGCGGTGCCGCTCCGGTAGGCACTACAGCGATATCTTGACCATTAGATAAAGTAAAACCATCACTGCTATCGCCACTTATATCAAAGGATAAATCTTCGCCGTTCAACGCCGTAATGGTAACTTTATCACCGTCACTCTTTGCTACAACACCTTGTTTTTGAAAGTCGTAATTGGCATTAATACGATCGGCAATAAAGTTAGCCGTAATTGGGTCCGGTACCTCTTGTGGGTAGCTTGAATCGTATTTGGTCTGACTAGGGCCCAAGGTGTCGGTAATATTAATGCCATTTAACGCAACCCCTGTGGGTAAAAATGACGCGGGGTTTTGAGCAAAATCGCTCAACTGTACTGTGGTACGAGCGCTAGCCTCAACGCCATCACGGTCTGACAGTAACTTAGCAATGTCTTGTGCCGAGGCATTTTCTGGAGTGATTAATAACGGCTGTGCTGTTACAACACCCGTGTCTGGATCCGTTATATTAATGTTAATGCGTTCAGGAAAAAATCCATTGGTAGCAGTAACCACAGGCACCGGAGGTAATGGCGGAACGGAAGCTGGCGCTTGATACGTTGGCGCCGCTGGCAACACACCACCAAAGCTAGTAAAAGCTATTTTACCCTCGTCTCCAGGCAACACACTGTTGGCAATACCGGGAATATAGCTTTGGTTCATTAATGGTGGGAACAGTGGAATAGGATTCGCAGGATCGGTGTTATCGAGCACATCGTAGCTGCTTGGCGAGTTAAAACGGATCATTAAAGGTGGATCCATTTCACCATCGCTGGACAAATACGGCGTGTTAATATCGTAAACGTTGCCCTGAGAAACAATACCACTACCACGATTACCAATCGCGGCATCGGTAGAAATTGGCGAAGCAATGGCCACTTCTTCAGGGCGAGTGATTCGCATAGCAAGTTGGCTAGTTCCACCCTGTGTTGGCGACAAAATAAATTTATCACCTTGCTGAAATGAACCCGCTTCTAATCGAATTTCAAACCCCTCTATTTCTAACGCTTGGGGCAAGGTTCCGGTTAACGAGGCTGAGGTTAATTCTTCACCCGTGCTATCGTTAAATACTTTAAAAGAACCATTGCCCGGGCCTTGGAATTCTAAGCGGTAATCGTCTGTTGTGAGTTTTGAAGTATCGGTTATGTGTACCGATACAAGACGGTCTAAAGGCTTTTTATTTTGTGCATCACCTTGCACACGCAGATAAGTGTTATTAGGCTGATTTAAATCTTCAAAAAAGTTGCCACCTTTTAGCCCTTCTAAGTCAACACCCAAGCGATGCTGCTGATTAAAGGTTTCGGTAATACTTAACGCTATTTGATCTAATTTTTTAATTGCAGGGTCAAGAACTTGATCACGAAATTCAAGCATACCACCTAGTTGGCCACCGCTAATTTGTGAGTTTATTTCTTGTAATGCGTTACCTTGATTGAGATACAATTCCATTTTTGAGCTGTCGCCCAAGCCGGACTGGATAACCAATTCGTTAGCACTATTACCAATAACCAAACCCTGGCCGCGACCAATAAACACATTCACCGAGCTGCCATCTTGCTCTATGGTATTCACTTCTACCAATTTTGATAGATCGGTAATCAGTCTTTCTCGCTGATCCATTAAATCGTTTGGCTGCTTACCATTAGACGATGCTAAAGCAATTTGAATTTGTTCGTTTAATTCTGCAATAGAATTACCGAGAATATTAACTTCTTCGGCAATGACTTTCATTTGCCCATTTATGATGTTGTTCTGCGCAATAAAACGGTCGTTAATAGTGCTAAAGCGATCAACCAAACCATTAGCTTCGCTAATTAAAACTTGGCGCGCCGCCAATGAAGACGGATCGTCTACTACCGATTGTAAAGAACCAAACATACGCTCTAGCCCAGGCTGAACACCTGTGCCACTGTCGGCTAATAAACGATCTACTTGTGAGGCGTTGATCGATAAAGTATCTAGCTGGTTAAAGTTAGAGGTATCGCGCTGTAACTGATCGGTTAAAAATTCATCGTATACACGCTTTACGCTGTTGACACTAACCCCACTGCCCGACCACTGACCGCCAATAAATTGGGGAGTATTTTCGTTAAAACTCACAGCTTGGCGGCTAAAACCTTCTGTACCAGCATTCGCAATGTTATGGCCGGTAACGCCCAGTGCTGTTTGTTGTGCTTTTAAGCCAGAAATACCAATACCTAATAAATCACCCACGTGGCACCTCACTATTATGTTGCGCGAGCGCTGACGCAGTTAACGTTGTTTGCATCAATTCACTGTTTGCGATTCGGGTTATTTTTTCTGCATAACGCGGGTCGGTTGCGTATCCAGCTTGCTGCAGTTGATGTGCGTACTCTTTTACATCGGTCCCCGCAGCCAAGGCTTTTTGATAGCGTTCGGCTTTTAAAAATTCTGAATAATCTTTCAGCCCAGCTTCAATAGAAGCGTACGCCCTAAAATCAGCTTTTTCGGTAATGCGTTGGCCATCTCGATATTCGTGTGTGGTAACCGTGACTTTATCGCCATCCCAACGGTGGTCTGCTTTAATTCCAAAAAAGTTAAAGCTATTTTTACCTTGGGCATCATTACTCGTATCGGTGATCATGTATTTTCCCCAGCCGGTTTCTAACGCCGCTTGCGAAATTATGGCTTTAGGGCTGACCCCCATTTCTTTAGCAATTTTTTCTGCCGCTGGGTATAGCTGTTGAATAAATTGCTGAGGGCTAGAAAACACTTGGGTTTTTTCAGCAGTCATCTCATTAGTTGGCTCGATTGCTGATTCGATAGCTGTTGCTGATTTTTTGCTATTAATGATTTCAGTATTAATGTCAAAACCCGTATTTTTTGACGCCGGTTCTAACTGAGTGTTTTTCTTTTCGATTTGGTTAAAATCTATACCGTGACTAAAATGCTTGCGACGATCATCTAGCGGTTGCCACTGCACATCCCCACGTTTATCCGGATCGCCATATTCTTGATTAAGCTGGCGATAAATAACATCGGCCAAGCCCATACCCTGCTTGCCGGTTAAGCTCACAGATAACTGATCGTCATACATTTGTTGGTAAAAATCTTCTTGCGGGGAATGCATGATCGAATCTTCTTGGAATACCTTATTGGCATCACGCATCGACTTCATCATCATTTTCACAAACATAGATTCAAACTGCTCAGCTACTTTGCGCAACGCTTCGCCTTTGTCTTTACGACCAATATCATTGATGCTCTGCAGACTGTTTAAGTCTGTATAAACATCTTGTGGCTGAGCTGAGCGGCTGGCAATCATGCATTTACTCTCTGTTGTTTGTATCTAGATGTATTCACTAGTCATAACAATGCAAAATATTTGCCAAGTTCTCAGAGTAATATCAAAAGCTCGGTGTGGCGGGCTTGTAGAGGTTTTGGCGGGGCAAAAAAGTTATATTTTGTTGGAAAATTTGGAGGTATAAAATAAGAGAGGCAAGCCATTGCCGCTTTAGAAACAGAAGATAGGTTACCCTTTAGGGTAACAATTTGTCCGACTAACCCGGACTTTCTTTTAATAACATTGTCGGGCTAAACCCGAACCTACTAGATATTTTGCTTATACAGGTTTAGTTTACTGCGTTTACGATTGCCTTGGTGATACGCTTGCTGTTCTTTTTCTATCAGTTGCTTCAGCACTTGATCTTGTTTCAACATTAGCTGCAAACGCTCTTGATCATGAGTGGTTATACGATCGGGGTGCACAAATAATAATTCGATTTTTTGTTGCCGTTGTTCAATCCGTTTCTCGCTAAGTTCTTTCACGCCTTGTTTTAACAACGAGTGTATTTCAGCGCTAATCGCTTCTATCTCATCGAGTAATGGATTGCTATTTTGCATTAGATTACAACCAATTCGGCTTTGAGTGCGCCTGCTTGTTTCAATGCTTCTAGTATAGCCATTAAATCCCCGGGGGCGGCACCCACGTCGTTAACGGCTTTAACGATTTGGTCTAACGATACTCCTGGAGCGAATTTAAACATGCGATTATTTTCTTGTTCGGCATTGATTTCGGTTCTAGGCACCACTGCAGTTTCGCCATCGGCTAGCGCATTAGGTTGTACCACGTCAAAATTTTCTTGCACAGTAACGGTGAGGCTGCCGTGGGTAACTGCCACGGGTTCTATTCTTACATGCTGACCCATAACAATTGTGCCGGTACGAGAGTTGATAATTACTTTGGCACGGGCATCACCCATTTCAACTTCTAAATTTTCGATTACCGATAAAAAAGATACACGCTGGCTAAGGTCGCGCGGCGCACTTACTCGAATAGACGTGGCATCGAGTGCTTCGGCGGTACCCGGCCCTAAAAAGCCATTTAATTTATCGATAATAGCTCTGGCTGTAGTGAAGTTTGCTTGATCCAAATTAAGCACCAAGCTATCACCGTGACCAAAAGAATTAGGAATCGCTCGCTCTACGCTAGCACCGTTAGGAATTCGGCCAACACTGGGCACGTTAACGGTTAATTTTGAACCATCGTTACCTTGAATACCAAAACCACCTACCACTAAATTACCTTGAGCAATAGCGTAAACTTGGCCATCGGCTCCTTTTAAAGGAGCAAATAATAAAGAGCCACCGCGCAAGCTTTTGGCATTTCCTAATGACGATACGGTGATATCGAGGCGCTGCCCTGGCTTGGCAAAAGCAGGCATTTCTGCGGTTATCGACACAGCTGCTACGTTTTTAAGTTTGGGGTCAACACCATTGGGAATGGTAATGCCAAACTCGGCCATCATGTTACGAAAAGTTTGAGTCGTGAACGGCGCTTTATCGCCACTGCCATCTAAACCCACCACTAAACCATAACCAATAAGCTGATTACTGCGAACGCCAGCGATGCTGGTAATGTCTTTAATACGTTCAGCTTGAGCCGCTGGCATTAAGACAGAGACTGTTAATATCAGCAGGGCCGCAAAGCGCCAAATAATCATCGTAGTTACCTTTTTCAGCCTGTTGTTGTCACAGTTTTTTAGTGTGTTCGTCAATTTATTCACGGCTCTTCCCCTACTCTATACATCTTCGCTATAAAAAAGATGTTTAAAACGGCCACCAAGCGCTGTTGGTCATTCTGCCAAACCAACCTTCTTTGGTTGCGTTATTTAGATTACCACGACCACCAAATTTAATACGCGCATCGGCTACTTTACTGGACATCACGGTGTTTTGCGGTGTTATATCCTGAGGACGAATGAGCCCAACTATTCGAATATATTCGTCACCTTCACTCAGTGTTAGCCACTTTTCGCCGCGTATTTGCAAAACCCCACTGGGCAATATGTCTGAAACTGTTACAGAAATCGTGCCACTTAGGCTATTACTGCGGTCGGCATCCCCCGAGCCTTTAAAAGAACGTGAATGATCTAGGTCGATATCCAATCCTAAATTTCTCCAGCCGGGCACGGTACCCAAGATACTGGTAGGAGTTGAACTGTTACTCGAATCTTTTTTCGATTGTGTTTCAGCGGATTTTGATGAGTTGTACTGTTCATCAAATATGACCGTAATAATGTCACCTACTTGCGTTGCTTGCTGGTCCGAAAACAAGCTCAAGCTGTAGTTGGACTTGTACAAAGAGCCATTAATACTGGGGGCTGCTCTAAGTGACGAAGCAGGCACGGGAGCATAGTCTGGATCGTTAGGAAAAACGTCTTCTTCAAACGGCACGCTGGTGCAACCAGAGGTTATTACCGAAGCCATGAATACCAAAGCAAGAGTTAATACCTTGCTTGCGGGAACTAGCTTATTGGTTGTGTTCATGATCTTTCTCCGCACTTGCGTTATTGCTATGATCTTACTTTTACTACTATAAATTATGATGCACGTTAGGTGTTCTGGGTTAAGAACTGCAGCATTTGGTCGGCGGCTGAAACAACTTTTGAGTTCATTTCATAGGCGCGCTGAACGGTAATCATTTTTACCAGCTCTTCTACAACTTCAACGTTGGAGTTTTCTAATGCGCCCTGCTCGATAGCCCCAAAGCCATCATTTGCGGCGATGCCCACGTTAGGTGCGCCACTGGCTGCAGTTTCTTTGTATAAGTTACCCCCAGTTGATTGCAAACCGGCGGGATTAATAAAATCAACCAAGTCAATTTGCCCTAATTCTTGCGGGGTCGCATCGCCAAATAACGTGGCCTGTACGATGCCATCTTTGCTGATGGTTAGCTGGTTAGTAAGCTCTGGAATGTCTATTTGCGGCTCTAACGGATAACCATTCACGTTCACTATCGTGCCTTCGGCATTGATATGAAAAGTACCATCGCGGGTATAAGACAAGGTACCGTCGGGCATTTGAATCTGAAAAAAACCACGGCCGTTAACCGCCATATCCAAGGGCTGATCGGTAAGCTGCAAACTGCCCGTGGTGAATACTTTTTGTGTACCGGCAGTTCTTACCCCAGTACCCACTTGTAAACCCGATGGCAATCTTGTGTCGGCCGATGAGTTAGCCCCTGGCTGACGCTGAATCTGGTAAAGCAAATCTTCAAATACCGGACGATCTTTTTTAAAGCCGGTGGTTGATACGTTGGCTAAGTTGTTGGATACCGTGGTAAGCGCTAAATCTTGCGCTTCTAAACCACTTTTGCTGACCCATAATGCTGAATGCATACATCACCTCTGCACGTTAATTGTTATTACTGTGCGCTTAATAATTGTGTGGTAGCGGCGCTGTTTTCATCGGCCGTCTTCATTAATTTGATTTGCATTTCATACTGACGGTTCATCGCCAATACTTGCGTTAATTCGGTAACAGCATTGACGTTACTGCCTTCTACAAAACCATTGACGATCGACATATTAGGATCAACATTGGCACCGGGATCACCCGGCTGACGATCACGCAAACGAAACAAACCGTCGGTACCTTTTTCTAAATCTTGGGCAGGGGGATTAACCAAACGCAGCTGCACCACTTCGGCAACCGCTGCTGCGCCTTCGCCTTGTGGACGAATAGAGATTGTACCGTCACGAGCAATTTCTATGGTTTCGTAAGGAGGAATTTCTATAGGGCCACCATCGCCCAATAGCTGCAAACCACGGCCATTAAGCAAACGACCTTGCGGATCTACGGATAAGTCTCCTGCACGAGTGTAGGCTTCTTCACCATCTGCGCCTTGGACCACCAGCCAACCAGGACCTTCAATAGCTATGTCCATTTGGCGACCGGTTTCTTGTAATGGGCCTTGGCGAAAATCACTGGCAGGACGTTCTGCCATGGCGAAAGCACGGGTAGGAAAATGATCGCCAAACACTGGCTGCGCACGCGACTGGGTGTAATCTGAACGAAACCCTGTTGTGCTGGCGTTGGCCAAGTTGTTTGAGTGAGCCGTTTGGCTGACTACGTTTTGCTTGGCACCGGACATGGCAATGTATAATGCGCGATCCATAACCTAACTCCTTAAATCTAGTATTACTGGATATATAGCAAGGTCAGTGCCAATATTTAAATCTTCAATAAATTCAACGATGTTGCGAGCTTTAGTGGTAGGTGTTATGGCATTTAACAGTGATTTAACAAAAAAAGCGGCAACCTCTTTACCTAAGTATTTCCTTTAGGGGTGAGAAATTGCCGCTGCTTAGTCATTTGGGAGTGCGCTCTAAGAGCGCTAGTTTAACAATTACAGGTTCAGAATTGTCTGAGTAATCTGATCCATGGTTTCAATAGTTTTTGCACTGGCTTGGAAGTTTCGCTGAGCGATAATTAGGCCCACTAATTCTTCAGAGATGTCCACGTTAGAATCTTCTAAAGCCGACGATCGGATCTGTCCAAAAGCCCCGGTTCTTGCAGAGCCCACAGTGGCTACCCCTGAATCAAAAGACTCTCCCCACCCTGTACTACCCAGTGGTGTTAAGCCCTCTGGATTTTGAAAGTTGGCCAAACCAACCTGGCCTAATACCTGTGCTTGTCCGTTTGTATAGCGAGCAAAGATCATGCCTTCTTGGTTAACCTCCAAACCGGCTAAACGACCAGAAGAGTAGCCATTTTGATTGACTTCACTCACTGCAAAAGGGTTACCAAATTGAGTCGAGCCTGCTAAATCAATTTGGAAGTTTGAGTTAGTTGCAGGACTGTTTAAAGGCAGGCCGCCTTCTAATACATTAACCGCAGCTAAAGCACCGGTCGGCGCACCATCAACATCAAGAGGATTCCAGTTAGTAACAAAAATGTCGCCTGTTGCTTCGGTATCCAATGTGCCATCTTGGTTAAAATACAATTCGTGGCGTGAGCGCGTTGGTACCAAATTATCTGGAAAATCTAAGGTAGAATCAGGGTCACCCACTTCTTGCCCATCAACTAATACATACATGGCCCAAATATTTTGCTCATTGGGTAAGTTAGGATCAAGAGGCTCTTTTACAAAAAACTGTGTCATTACATGCTCGTTACCCAAGCTGTCATAAACCGTGGTAGATGTCGCATGGTTGTAGGTATTTTGATCCAATGGGTCAAAAGCATTCAGGGTAATTGGCGTAAATTCATCTGGAGTTAATGCGCCAAACACACCCGATAGAGCAGGTTGAGGATTGGCCAACGAATACCCTTCGCTAATAGTAAAATTGACCGTACCACCCACAGCTGCAGCATCATTCGCCACAATAGCCGGTGGTGTAATAACGCTACTTAACACAACCGGGCCAGTATCTTCAGCGCCAATAACCGCTATGTTATCGGTATTAGACGCATTGTTGATTTGTAGTTTAATATCGCGGCCAATTTCATTGGTGACGACTAAATCACCGGTATCGCTTATCGACGCTAAAAACCCAGGAAGTGTCGTGCTACGTAGACTATTAATTTCTTCGGCAATGGCAGGCAAGGTGGTTGCTTCAAGTGCTTGTCCGTTAAGTGACAAAGTCATGCTATTGCTAACATTGTTGTAGCTAGTCGCAGGCACCGTCATCACTGTGGTAGCGGTTGCGGTAATACCTGGCTGTTGATTAAAGATACTGGCCATTTCATTAGCTTGCGTACCCTCTGGAATAGAAATCTGAGTGCTTTCTCCTTCTGGATTAGTCAGAGTCACTTGCTGCGCTGGGTACTGATTATTAACTCCTTCAATACCTTCGACCAATAAAGGGTTATCCGCTGGGTTAGCAGGTAAAGGTAAAGCACCTACTTGCAAAATATTTTCCAAAGCTGCTTGGCCAGCGCCTGGGGTTGGCTCACTGGCACCCGTGTAAACAAGATTAGTGACACTAATAATAGCAGCTTCGCCTTCTTCGATCGCGACAAACTCAAGCTGCCCATTATCGGCCACTTGTGCACGCACACCAATGTAAGCATCGTTAGTTTGACTGTTTAATTGGCGATTAATATTGGTGGCCAATTGCTGCACTGAGCTAAAGTTTTCATTCAATGAAATAGATACCGAGCCTGAACGATTGTCTACATCAGGAGCCGGTACGATCAGGTTAATGCTAAACGAGTTTGCACGATCAATAGCATCTTGTCCCGGAACGCGAGTCGGATTGGTGGCATCTAAGCGCAATGCTGTTGCGGCATTGCCGGTAAAATCAACTCTTGGGTTGGTACCTGTGGCTCTATTGGTAAATACCAATTGCCCACCCACAGCAGCCAAAGTTACTTCTGCTGGTAAACCTGCTGGCGTTCCTGTTCTAATCGCTTCCGCTAGGTCTTCTACGCTGTTGTAAGTACCGTCAGCAATATTAATTGTCGCATTAACTATGTTGGGTACAGGGGTAGCACCATCACTTACGGCTAGGTTTAACACGTTATTCGGTGTGGCAGGTGCTACGGGTGCTGAATTAATGGTGAGCGGAAAAGCAGCCGGTGCTGATCGTGTGGTAGTTGAGGTTCCAGGAATTGAACGAAAATCACTCAATACACTGGGCCCCGCTGAAGACAAAACAGATGCTGTTGAGGCAATCACTCCAGAGTTAGCAATACCAATAGAAAATCCGTTTGAAGTTAATTCCAAACCTTGCTGCTGCAAAATAGTTTCACCGGCATCTAAATTTAAACGCGTGGACACATTACTGGTTAAAGAAGGTTCTTGGTTGCCCGATTGAATTTGAATATCGCCTAATACGCCACTCACAACCCCTTCGTCATTGGCATCAAAACCTTGTACACGCCCATTATTATTAGCGACTACAAATCCTTCTTTATCTAAACCAAATAAACCAGCACGGGTGTAAGAAATGGTGCCGCGATCTTCAATGATAAAAAAACCGTTACCATCAACAGCCATGTCTAAGGCATTTCCTGTACCACTGATGTTGCCTTGACTGAACTGCTGGCGAATGTTCTCGACCATAACACCACTACCAACAGGAGCGCTGCCTGATCCTAGCAAAGTATTGGTGTAAACATCACCAAATTCTGCACGGGATTGCTTAAAACCAGTGGTACTGGCGTTGGCAACGTTATTACCGGTTACTTCTAAATCAGTAGAAGCCGAGCGGATACCACTTAATCCAATATTAAAGCTCATAATAATGTCTCCTCGACGCTACGATTATTCGTTAACAATTTGTTTGATTTCATCCATACCGGCACGTTTGCCACCAGCAAGGTTTAACGTGGCCGCTCCGCTTGGGCTCAGGCTAACGCTGTCAACTCGCGCACTCATTAGAGTAGCAAATTCTTCAGTTTTACCGGCCACACCACCTGTTACTTTAAAGCTGTATTCGCCCGCAGGATAAGGCATTAAAATGGGGTTACCGGCTTCGTCTAACACCTGCTCACCTTGTTCGTCGGTGTAGAATTCTTGACGGTTTAGTTTGCTGTAATCAAGCTCAACAATTTCACCATTTTTCATCAGGTTTAAACCGTCCCAACGAATTGACATTTCTCCTGCCGCCTGATTGCCTAGAGGTATTTGCTCAACTAGCTGACCATTTTTATCCTGTATCGATAGGGTTAAATTCGTTGCCGACTCTGGCAGCTCTGCGTAACCACTAACAATGCCTTTGTTTAGTAATAAACCGGTATCGTTACCAGCAACGATCACTGACTGCCCCACAAGGGCTGATGCTTGGAGCGCCTGATTAGAACGCATACCGTCTGACATACTTTCAGTAGTATTGTTAAGTTTGTCTAAGCCTTCTACCGTTGAGAACTGAGCTAACTGGGCAATAAACTCACCGTTGTCTTGTGGATCCAGTGGGTTTTGATTATTCAGTTCGGCAATCATGAGTTTTAAAAACTCGTCCTGCCCCATCTCGTTAGTTTTTGGCGCAGCTGCATTTTTAGTGGTATTCGAGTATTGATCGAGTACGGCAGATGCTGGGTTGGTATTATCGATAGCTGACATCATTATTCTCCCAGCGTTAGAGTACGTTGCAGCATTTGCTTGGCTGTTTTCAGTACTTCTACGTTCATTTGATAACTGCGTGACGATGACATCATGTCGGTCATTTCTTCAACTACGTTTACATTGGGGTAGTACACATAGCCCTCTTCGTTTGCCAATGGATGATCTGGCTGAAACCTTGGTTGTAACGGTGCATCACTTTCTACAATGCCCAGTACTTCAACACCCGCGCCAATCGTCTCGCCTTTATCATGAAACTGATTGTCTTTATTCACATTTAAAAATTCGTTTTGCATTACCGCAAAAAAAGGCTTACGAGCACGATAGGTTTCATCAATGCTACTGCTGGCACTTTCGGCGTTAGCAATATTACTGGCAGTGGTGTTTAAGCGCATAGATTGAGCATTCATGCCCGAACCTGCGATGTCGAATACATTACCTAATGACATTGTTATTCTCCTCTGATCGCAGATTTAAGCCCTTTGAATTTTTTACTCAAAAATTCAAAGCTGGTGTTGTAGTCCATGGCGTTGCGGGAAAAAATGGTTTGTTCAATTTGAGTATCTACCGTATTGCCATCAACAGAAGGCTGCGAAGGATTGCGATACATTAATTCGTTACTGAAGCTGCTACCCATGCTGCTGCTTGAAATATGAGCATTATTGGTTGCTGCCATAGCTAATGAGTTAGCACTAGAAGCTGATTGTTTTTTAGTGGCTTTGTCTAACATTGCTTGAAAGTTGATATCGCGAGCTTTGAATCCTGGCGTATCTGAGTTGGCTAGGTTATTTGCCAAAATTTCAGCACGCTTAGCACGCAACTGCATGGCATCTGAATGTACCCCTAAGGCATTGTTGAAATTGATAGAACCCATAACTTAACTCTCTTCGCAAATGTGCATACAAGAGTTTTAGCAAAGGCCATACCAACTTTTAAAATTATTTTATTTGTATGTTTTTCAAGGAGTTATAAGCGCTCCAGAAAGAACGCTTAATAAAAAAAAGGCAAACGGCAAGGTATTTAAGCGAGGTGGCAGAGGTAAGCGGCAACGGCTTACCGACCTCTGGCGGCAAAAGGTTTTGCCTGATAAGAGATACCTGGTGAAAATTGCTTCATCTGATAATAGTCAGATAGATTATTGACCGCTTCTGATGCCCCAACAAATAAGTGTCCGTCTGGCTGAAGCGTGCCATGAATTCTTTTAAGAATGTCGTGTTTAAAATCTGCTGAAAAATAAATTAAAACATTGCGACAAAACACAACATCAAACTTACCTAGCATGCTAAAACTGGATTGTAAGTTAAGTGATCGGAATTCTACTCGACGTTTAATCGCATCGTTTATCTTCCACTGATCATCTCCTACTTGCTGGAAGTATTGTTTTAAATGTACATCCCCCATACCCCGTCTTAGTGCTAATTGTGGATAAACTCCTTCTCGAGCTATAGCCAAAGCTGAAGACGATATATCGGTGGCCATTATTTTAACTTCGCTCGATAAAGCACCTGGGTTAGTTCGCTTAAATTCTTCTACTGCAATACTTAAAGAATAGGGTTCTTGACCTGTGCTACAAGCTGCCGACCATATTTTTAGCGGTCGGCGAGTTTTAGCTAGCTCTGGCAATAGTTTTTCACGAAAAATTTTGAACGGATGATCATCACGAAACCATAAGGTTTCATTGGTGGTCATGGCGTCAACAACCGCTTCTTTTAATTTTAAGTTACGATCCATCCCCCTCATTAACTCGGATAAATTGGCTAATTTTTCAGTTTCTAATAATCGTCTCAGTCGGCTGGTAATCAAATACTGTTTGTTATCACCCAGTAAAATACCACTGGATTGTTCTAACTTGTTCCTGAACTGATCATATTCAGCAGGACTGATGGTGAAACTCATTTAATTAACCCTTATTTACCATCTTGAAATTGTTCGATGCGTTCTACAACTTCTTGCCCCAAGATATCTGGGTTGAATTTTGAGATAAAACCATTAGCACCTACCTTCTCAACCATTGCTTTATTGAATACGCCACTTAAAGAGGTGTGCAATACAATATGAAAGTCTGCAATGCGCGGATCTTTGCGCACATTGGTTGTGAGTGTATAACCATCCATTTCTGGCATTTCAATATCTGAAATCATCATCAAATATTTATCTTGAATGCGCTCGCCGCTATCAGTGATTTCTTGTAAGTGCTCCCAAGCTTGCCTACCGTCGTTCAAAGCTGTGACTTTTACCCCAACACCTTCTAAACAGCGCGTGACTTGTTTACGAGCAATTTTAGAATCATCGACAATTAGAACGTGCAGCTCTTTCGCACGCTCAGCAACTTGCTCACTCACAACATCACCCGACATGGCTTCGTTCATTGGCGATACTTCTGCCAAGACTTTTTCCACATCAATAATTTCGATCATTTTGCCATCTAATTGTGTTACCGCGGTTAAATAATGTTCGCGCCCTGTACCTTTTGGGGGTGGATGAATATCGCCCCAGTTAAGGTTAACAATTCGCTCAACGCCCGCCACCAAGAAACCCTGAACTTTAAGGTTATATTCGGTAATAATAATAAAAGCATTATTTAAATCGCTGACCATTGGCCCGCCGGTAGACATGCTTAAATCCATTATTGGGATTATACCCATGCGTAAATGCGCCACTCCTCTCACTACCGGATGACTGTGCGGTAATAAATTAAGTTTGGGGCACTGCAAAACTTCTTTAACTTTAAAAACATTAATCCCGTAAATTTGTGGGCCTTCCATTCTGAACAATAGAAGTTCCAGACGATTGGCCCCCACCAGCTGTGTTCGCTGATCTACGGTTTCCATCACTCCCGCCATAATTTTCTCCTAATTTTAACGCCTTCGGCACGGCGCTTGCTGTATTTGCTAAAACACCAACAAGATGTCGTAAAAATGACACTGCAAATACCTTGTATATTACTATCATAGTTGAGAATAAATAAATGGATAGCAGAGTTATCGGATTACTGAAGCAATTTCTTTATTTTTTGTTACTTTTTACTGCTTTTAGTTTCAGTATTCAGGCAAATCTTACCCAAGCAGAGAACAATATTTTATCGACCAACGACCTAAAATCGAAAGTTGAGCAGGCTGTCTTATCGAAATGGCAGCAGTTGGGGCAAAGAAAAGGCAGTCGAAGCCATGTCATCATTTCGGGAATTCCAGAGAGTTATCGTGCACACAAATGCCCAAATTCATTAGAAATTAAAACCAACAAACAACTAACCCTTGGCCGCAACAGCTTACAAGTAAGTTGTGAAACATCATCCAGCTGGTCACTCGCTCTGACGGCCGAAATAGAAGTATGGCGCAAGGTTGTGGTTATTCGTGATCATTTAGCTCGCGGCGAGTTGATAAAAACCAGCAGTTTGACTCTACAAGAAAGAAACATTGGGGATTTGCAACGTGGTTACTTCACTGAACTAGCAGACGTGACTGGCAACGTAAGTAAGCGTTCACTCAAGGCCGGTGTTGCACTCAATCCGAGCATGGTCGATTTACCCATCATTGTGCGCCGGGGCCAAGCAATTACCTTGGTTTCTGAACTGCCAGGAATAAGCGTTAATGTCGAAGGCATTGCTCTCAAAAAAGGCCGTAAAGGCGACACGATTAAGGTTAAAAATAGCCGTACAGAAAAGGTTTTATTTGGCACAATTATCAGCGCTGAATTAATCTCGGTTAATTAACCATTTTTTGTGAAAAAAGATTAAAGTAATTCATACGAAAGCCGATACAATATCAGTAGGAGTAATATCAGATGCAGTGGCTTGGAGAAATATCCATGAATATCAATAAATTAACCGCAGGTCTCGACGGTGGAAGCAGGGCAAAAGCCGATGCTACCAACCCTCAAAATGCAAAACCTGAAGAAAGCACTAAAACAGCCAGTTCGGTTGCAACCAGTGATCAGGTAAAATTAAGTTCTAGCAGTATGAACATTCAGCAAATTGAAGCTGAAGTGAGCAAGATGCCCGACGTGGACGATAAAACCATCGATCGTATTCGAAATGCCATCGATAATGGTGAATATAAAATTGATTATCAAAAATTGGCAGGAAAAATGCTTGATTTCGAAGGAAAGCTTAATTAATCCTTGGAGTCACCGTGGCCAATCTGCATCAAATATTTTACCAACAGCTAAACCAAGAGCTTGCAGTTGCAAACACATTGCATAAGCTCCTATGTGAAGAACGCGAACTCTTAGACCCGCCTAAAATAGAGGCCCTGAGTGAGCTTCAAGAGCACAAACAAGAGCAATTAATATTGCTTCAGCAACTCACTCAGCAGCGCTGCCAATGGCTAGAAAATCATCAGATTCCTTTGGATAAACACTGCTATAAACATCCTTTGTTGCAAACAGATAGTGATATAGACAACGACAAGTTAGCGGCACTGTGGCAACAACTTGCCGATATCTTTATTGAAAACCGTCGTTTAACCGATATGTTATCAACTATTGTTTTGTCGGCGCGTCAAAAAACGCAAAGTTTAATGAAAATCTTGCGCGGACAGAAAAATGCCCCTAACTTATATGACAAAAGTGGACAAGCAAGCGCTACTCCGCGCGGTGTAGGTTACGCCAAAGCCTAATAACCAAGATATAATCTCTGTAAAGTAGCAGGTACAACAATGGATACGGCAACAGATGCTCAAGCAAGTCCTGAAAACGACTCAAATAAAGAACTTAACAGCGAATATTTTTTAACCTCACCAGAAGATATTTATGGTGCTTTACGTAAGATTATTTTAATGAAGCAGCCCGTATTCATTAAAATTGAAGGCAGTGACGAAAACTACACATCGGCTGTGACTCAGGCCAATCTCAAAAATTCTAGCTTTTATCTCGACCAAGTAATACCTACCAAAGGCAATGAACTAATTCGTGCGGGCCATCGCTTCTCTTTGTTGGCCGATAGCCAAGGTGTAAAAATAGAATTCAACATAACTGGGCGCTTAAAATATCAACCCGACAACCAACAATATCGTGTTGAATTCCCTAGCCAAGTTTTGTATCTGCAAAGACGAACTGCTTACCGTGTTATGGTGCCACCCGCTCACCAAATTTTAGTAAAGCTAAAAATGGAAGATGGCGGCGGCAATTTAATTGGGCGTTTAATCGATTTATCATCCAGTGGCTTTAAAGCATTATTTAAAGAAGATTACGTTGAACGTCTCAAAGCTCATAAAAACATATCGATTGCGCGTATTAAATTTAATCAACAGCATAGCCTAGATTGCAGCTTAGAAGCCCGCCATGTTGTACCTACTAAAACCGGCAAGACCCAAGTAGGTTTTGCTTTTGATATGATTTCTGGCAATGGCCAGCGCTATTTGGACAGATTAATTGGTGAGCTGCAGTGGGAAGAACGCCGAAAAGCTGATCAACAAGCACAAGATGAAGAAGACGAACTAAGCATCAATCAAGGATTACCCAAAATTCCGCAGTAATAATACTTTTTTATTCTGCTACAATGCCGAAATGACAGACATAGACTTTTACATTTTATCCGCTCAAGAACCTCAACAACGCTTAGAATTCGCCTGTCGCTTGGTAGATAAAGCGTATCGTAGCCGTTGCAAAATTTTAGTGCAGCTGAGTAATCAGGCGCAAGCAGAAGCGTTTGACGAGTTGTTATGGGCTTTTCGGGAAACCAGCTTCATTCCTCATACCTTGCTGACTGATCTTCAAACTGAGAATACAGAAGAGAACTGCCCTGTTCACATAGCTTATAACGATGAACAAAAGCCGCCCCATTTTGACGTGCTAATTAACCTAGCTGATGAAATTCCTGCTACCTTTGCCCGCTATAAACGCGTATTAGAAATCGTGATTCAGCAAGATGAAGTGCTGGCAAACACGCGCAATCACTATCGTTTTTATAAAGAACGGGGTTACCCGATCAATAACATAGACATGCGCATGTCTGACTAACTGGCCATTAAGCTCATAAAAGCCTTAAACAAAAATCACCTTAAGCAACAACAGTGTCGAAATAACCCACACGCTCACCGATACCTCTTGGTGCTTGCCACTTACCAACTTGGCTAACGCATACGTGATAAACCCTAGGGTGATACCGTGAGCAATCGAAAACGTTAACGGTGTTAATAACAACACCACCACAACTGGCGCGGCTTCGGTAAGATCATCCCAGCGAATATCTTTTAGCGTAAACATCATTAAGATCGACACATACAAGATAGCACCAGCGGTGGCATACACCGGCACCATAGCGGCCAGAGGTGCAAAGAAAATAGCCAGTAAAAACAACATTCCCACAACCACTGCCGTCATACCGGTACGACCACCAGCAGCCACACCCGAAGCACTTTCAATATAACTGGTGGTTGACGATGTTCCCATCATGGCACCGGTAATAGTTGCGGTACTGTCGGCCATTAGTGCTTGTTTAAGGCGCGGTACTTTACCTTGTGATGTTAATAAGCCTGCGCGTTGAGCCACGGCGATTAATGTACCCGATGTATCAAACAGATCGACGAATAAAAAAGCAAAAATAACACTTAATAAAGCAACGTCTAACGCTGCCGCAATATTCATCTGCATAAAGGTAGGAGCAACCGCAGGTGGAGCTGACACAATACCAGAATACTCAACATTACCCGTCACCACAGCAATTGCGGTAATGGCTAAAATAGAAATCATCACCCCGCCGGTAACATTATGCTGAACCAAACCAATAATGATAAATAAACCCAAGATAGCCATAGCAGGAGAGAAACTGGTTAAATCACCCAAGCCCACTAACGTAGCAGGATTATCGACAATAATGCCCGACTCTTTAAGAGCAATTAGTGCTAAGAAACTACCAATACCGGCGGCAATGGCTTTTTTTAACGTGTCAGGAATGGCATTAATCACCCACTCTCGCAACTTAAAAACCGACAGTAAAAAGAACAGCACACCGGATAAAAATACTGCACCCAAAGCGGTTTGCCACGCATGGCCCATACCTAAAACGACACCATAAGTAAAAAAGGCATTTAAGCCCATACCCGGCGCTAACGCCACGGGTAAATTTGCCCACAGACCCATAATAAAACAACCAATAGCCGCTGCAACACAAGTTGCAACAAATACAGCACCTTGATCCATACCTGCATCAGCGAGCATCGTAGGGTTTACAAAGATGATGTAAGCCATGGTTAAGAAAGTGGTAAATCCCGCGACGATTTCAGTTTTTGGATTGGTGCCAAAGCGTGATAGTTGAAACAGTTTTTCAAGCATAATGGGAATCTGCCAGTTCTGGTGAGATGGGTTTTAAAATGGGATGGGTATAACTATTTTGCCTAATTTAGAATAGGCAATTAGCCAATTTTGGCGATTTTCACACACTTTGGCCAGTTTGACCAGATAGACAATTATTTGTAGGCATGGCCACAACATGACTATAATACGCGTCTTGAATACTGATATAGCATCTTGAGCCGCTAAGCCACTGCTTGTTAAGGTTTTGCTAAGCTCTACTTTATCTAATCTTTATAATGACCATTACAATGGAAATACCATGAAATTTACTAAGATTGCTTTAGCAACTGCCATGACTGTTGCGGCAAGCGCTGCCTCTGCAGAAACTTTTTTTTATGACAATAGCCTGACTGTTCTTTATGGCGAAGAGTATGAAGTCGGTGATTCTGACAGAGCCGTTGTAACCTTTGAACACTTCAGCGCACACAGCTGGGGCGATATCTTTGTTTTTGCTGATCGTTTGATGGATCAAGGTAAAGACTTTGACGGTACAGAAACCTATATTGAAGTTGCTCCTCGCTTCAAGGTGTCTGACTTTGATGGTGGTTTTGTTAAAAACGTATACGTTGCCACCACGTGGGAAATGAGCGAATTCGATGACAACCTACTTTTGGGTCTAGGCACTGACTTTAATGTTCCTGGCTTCCAAAACTTAAGTCTAAACGCTTACCAGCGCTTCAACGATAACGGCGATGACAACTTCCAAACGACGGCTGTTTGGGGTGTTCCATTTGCAGTTGCTGGCCAAAACTTTATGTTTGACGGTTTTTGGGATTGGGCAACCGGTACTTCTAACGGAACAGCCGCTTCTAGCAACTTCACTTACCAGTTGAAGTGGGATGCTGCACAAGCGCTTGGTACTGACAACAAAGTCTATGTGGGTATCGAGCACGCCATTTGGGATAACAAGTTTGGCATCGAACACTCTGCTGGCTTCGACACCAAAGAAAACATTGTAAGCGCCTTGGTTAAAGTACACTTCTAATAGCCTTTCAGCTTAATTAGCTTTGTATGTCGCTCAGCTTAGCTGAGCTTGCAGCCTAGCCCTCGTTAGGCTGCTATCCTTATATTAAAGAACACTCTCTGTTCTAATCACCTTTTTAAAATTTCAGTATCGAGACCTCCTAATGAGCGTTTATAGCGAACAAATCCGCCAAGCCGTCCGTGTCATTTCCGACTGGCCAAAACCCGGCATTCAATTCAGCGACATTACACCACTGATGCATGACCCAAAAGTATTTCGCATGTTGATCGATAGTTTTGTCCATCGCTACCAAGGCCAAGACATTCAAGGTATTGCCGCATTGGATGCCCGTGGTTTTTTATTGGGTGCGCCACTGGCGTATGAGCTAGGATTACCATTAGTACCGGTGCGTAAACAAGGTAAATTACCTTATAAAACCATCACGCAAAGCTATGATTTAGAATACGGTAGCGCGACCATCGAATTGCATACCGATGCGTTTAAACCCGGCGATAAGGTTTTGGTTATTGATGATCTAATAGCCACTGGTGGTACTATGTTAGCAGCGTGTGAATTAGTGAAACAACTTGGCGCAGAAGTAGTTGAATGTGCCGCCATTATTGATCTGCCTGCATTAGGTGGCTCACAAAAAATCCGTGATGCGGGTTTTGATGTTTATTCTATTTGTGATTTTGACTAACGTGTATTAATTAAAGGACAGCCTCTATGAGCGAACGTATTGAAAATGATTCTTTTGGCGAATTAAGTGTTCCTAAAGATAAATATTACGGCGCTCAATCGGCGCGTTCTTTGATCAACTTCCCCATCGGCATTGAAACCATGCCGATTCCTTTGATTCGTGCGTTTGGCATCATTAAGCAAGCCGCAGCCAAAGTGAACCGAGATTCAGGGTTATTAGATTCCACAGTCGCCAATGCCATCATTGCCGCCAGTCACGAAGTGATCAGTGGCAAGCTCAACGATCACTTTCCGCTTTCAGTTTGGCAAACAGGGTCTGGCACGCAAACCAACATGAATGCCAACGAAGTGATTTCTAATCGTGCTATTGAAATTTTGGGCGGCGAAATTGGCAGTAAATCGCCAGTTCACCCCAACGATCATTGCAACATGAGCCAATCGTCTAACGATACCTTTCCTAGCGCAATGCACATTGCTGCGGTAGAAGAAATTACTCATAAACTCATTCCTGCCTTGCAGCATCTTTTTCACGCGCTAGAACAAAAAGAACACGAGTTTGCCAAGCTAGTAAAGATTGGTCGTACTCATACCCAAGACGCAACGCCCCTCACTCTTGGCCAAGAATTCTCCGCCTATGCCGCACAGGTGCATAACGGTATTCGCCGCGTTAAAGACGTATTACCTGCCCTATATGCATTAGCCCAAGGGGCAACTGCAGTGGGTACGGGGTTAAATTCGCCAAAGGGTTTTGATGCCAAAGTGGCAGCCGAAGTTGCCAACATTACCCAACTGCCATTTGTTACTGCACAGAATAAATTTGAAGCCATTGCTGCTCACGACGCCATTGTTGAAGCCAGTGGCGCACTCAATACGTTAGCAGTGAGTTTTATGAAAATCGCCAACGACATTCGCTTTTTAGGCTCTGGCCCACGCAGCGGGATTGGCGAAATCAGTCTGCCAGAAAATGAACCTGGTTCGTCTATCATGCCTGGCAAGGTGAACCCGACCCAGTGTGAAGCAATTACTATGGTAGCGGCTCAGGTAATGGGCAATCACGTTACCATAACGGTAGCAGGCTCTAACGGCCATTTTGAATTAAACGCATTTAAGCCGGTGATGATTTACAACTTGCTGCAATCGATTCGTTTGCTCAGTGATAGTTGCACCACCTTTACCGATAAATGTGTTGTTGGCATTACCGCCAATGAAAGTCGTATCAAGCAACTGCTGAAAGAATCATTGATGCTAGTAACCGCGCTGAATCCACACATTGGTTATGACAACGCAACTAAAATTGCTAAGAAGGCTCATGCCGATGGCTCAACACTATTGCAAGCAGCATTGGCGTTGGAGTTATTAACAGAAGAAGAGTTTAACCAATGGGTTGTTCCGGAAAACATGATTGCTCCGGAATCTCTTTAACTCTTTATTAACTCTTTATTAACTTTTTCTTAACTCTTTTTTAATATTTTTTTAAATATACAGAGTCTATTATTGTTCTAAATGCGAACGGACAGTAGCAAATACTTCACTGCTGCCCTCTTTTTTTAATAGATGTATTTGATACGCCATAAACTTATCGCCAACTTCCATGCCAGGGCTACCGACTGGCATACCCGGTACGCTTAAGCCTATTGAATCAGCAGGTGGGTTAGCCAAAAACTGCTCAATGTAACGTGCAGGAATATGCCCTTCAAACACATAACCGTCTTCCGTTACAGCGGTATGGCAAGATCTATATTGCCGACCAATTCCTAGCTTATCTTTTAATGCCGATAAATTATTCGGGTGCTCTATCGAGGTCTCAAAACCTGATGCTTCTATGTGATCCATCCATTTAGTACAACAACCGCACGTTGGGCTTTTATAAACCCGCATCGACGTTTTTGAGTGTGTTATCGAATGCGTATTTTCTGCATTTTTTGTACTACTAGTAACCGTATTAGTTTTCTCACACCCCATAATTAGCACAACTAAAGCGGCTATGATGGTGGTTTTTATTTTAATGTTTTTCATACATTCTCTTTTGATAGTTCTCTTCTGACATTTTACTCGCGAGCAATTTCACGAACTGCTTAATTATTAATGATGCCCTGTGTCGCCCTTTTTTCTCGCAGTCAGCACTTGATACTGCTGAGCATTTAAATCAG